>Ga0214478_100703_pt1 | contig 18923 bp, 12 predicted proteins | sample M1_20Mar14CPVII9_2_FD_178001 | JGI IMG/M metagenome (GOLD analysis project Ga0214478, IMG submission 178001) | Marine eukaryotic communities from Monterey Bay, California, United States - M1_20Mar14CPVII9sort6BwellD7 | ecosystem: Environmental > Aquatic > Marine > Unclassified | place: USA...
CAATTTGGGTATTAATAACACGAAAGAGGATACAAAACCTTTAGGGTAATCGACTATTGCTCTGTCGCACCGCTGAAGCAATAGTCGACTATTGCTCTAACAACTACACGAGGAATGCCAGCATAAGTAGTCCTAGAGAGATAGCCCGGGGGCGGGGCTTGGCACATACCTAATGTCTGTCTCATAAAAATTTAGTGACCTTCAGCAACACTGCACATAATAAAGACTAAAGAGGCCTATGGTATTCGATATAATAATAAAACACTGACTATATGATAAGGGATTATACTAGTGTGTGTATATAGAGGAGGAGAAGGTTTGTGGTAATAATGGGCGATAATAAAGAGGTACCGCCAACCACAGGCTGCAATGGTGATATGAAAAATAAAGTATCACCACCAAAGGAGAAGGAGGACGGTAGCAAACGCCCAATCAATGCAATGCCTGATATGACTGGAGTGACAATAACAGTATCCGCAGAGGAGACACTTCAGCTAACAAAAGATCGTGGCAAAAGTAGTAGTAGGAGTAGAAGACGTGGGGATACGAAGAAGAAGGATAATAATGTCACAGCAATAACTGATACGATTGCTCAATCTCCATCTACTACTGCACAACCAGCCAAATCAAACTCAGAGTCAAGGGCAAATGTTGAAAAGGAATTTACTAGCTTTATTGCAAACTTATCATTAAAGAAATCTTCCGAATCTCAAATCGAGAGTATAGTGAAAGAAGGGGCCACTGGTGGTAAAATTATTATAGATGACCCAAGTCATACAGATGGAAATATAGAACAACAAACATCAGTTAGTTACAAGAAGCAACCTTCAAGTACTGTAGATATAGATTGTGAAACAAACGAGGCTGTTGGATTGCGTAAATCGGAATTCCTTGATAATACAATAATAGATACAGGATACAGTGAAGGCATTAGTAGTAGACGAGGTTCTGACTATGGCACAAATACAATAGATGAGAACGATTCAATAACTTCATGGAGTAAAACAGCAGAAGATGATCAACAAGCATCTTCTTCTCAAACTGCTACACGAAAAGAATCAGAGAATACTGCTACAGAAACTACTGCAATAGAGAGTGCATCACCACAAGAAGATAGTGGAGATGTGGATGATTATAATAATAGTGGTAGTAGTGGTGGTAAGCCACTATCAGCCCCTACACGTCTTCCATCGCGCAGAACACCTACACAACCATTTCATAGATCGAGTTTACGACAGAGTAGAGAGAAGGAGAAGACTTCCCCTGTAGGTGATGTTAACAGAGGTGGTAGACCGGAGTTTAATAGAGGAATTTCTTGGGCATCATTAATATCAATGGAGTCTAAGAAGAAACAAAAAGAGGAACAAAAATTGAAACATACTACAACCAATAGTCCTGTACGGAGAAGGGGACGAGATCGGAATGAGCTGAATAGTTCACAAACATCCATAGCCACACCTGAATCTAGAATCAGCAGAAAAAGTCACACAAGTAGAGGAAGTTACAAAAGTGATTACAGTCGACGAAGTCAGGGTAGTAAAAGTTCTAAAGGTTCACGTAGTGTTAGTTGGAAGAATGAAACTGAAATGAGTATGGCATCATGCAAAGATCCCAAGTACATACGAAAACAGGCAAAAGAAAGATTTGAAAGAGGTATACATTACGCAAAGAGAGGCAAGTTTTCAACGGCAAGGGAACGATTTTTAATGGCTCTGCGGTATAGAGTTATGCATTATGGACCAATACATCATAATGTTGCCGCTGTACATGAAATGTTGGGTCAAGTTAATTTTTTTCTAAGTGAGGAGGCGGATGAAGATGAGTTTGAAGCAAGTCTAGTTCGTCGTAGTAGTGGGGGAGAGAAGAGCGAGGAGGATCATGATGAAGATCAGCAGTCAGGAGGGTGGGATGTTACTTCACTCGAGAATGATACGAGTAAAAGTCAATCGAATGTATATCTTCAAAAGGCAGCCATGCATTATCGTACAGTCTTGGATATATTAGGATCGAAGAACAAGGCAGTATGTGACGGATCAATCACGACAAAGTCTTCAACAAAGCAGTCAATAGCGAATAGTTCGATTAGCAGTGTTGGTGGTGGATCTCCCCATCCTTCCTCTGATGCTGCTGCTGCTGCTTCATTCAAGTGGTCAAAGATTGCTGATACTTACAAAGAGATAGATGAAGAAGATGATAGTGACGATGAGGACAACCATCAACCAAGTGAGAGTTTACTTGAGATCATTCACAGAGTACAATATAAGTTATCCTCCCTTCCGGTAACAATAACATCAAAGGGAGGTAAGACAAGGTCATATGTATCTGGATTTCTAAGAGATGAACAAGACGAATGAAGAGAGGGATCCTTCGGTTGTGGTTTGGGGTTTAGTAAGAAGGAACTTTAGCACTAAACTAGAACTGTCTAGGTATGAGAGTCAGTCCTTTAGTATATGAGTATCAGTTATCTAGGGGTCTAATAAAGTACATGTATGTGTCTTCTAATTCCTCTAATTCCCTGTGTACTCACTCATGTTGATAATGGGTGTACATACCTAGCTAGATAATTCCACCGTGGAATGTCAAAGGATACCTTTTGAGTTTTTTTGGTATCCTTCTAAATTCTTCTAGACTTTCATTGGCAACGGCGTGCGGTGGCTTAATTGATTGTGATAAACCGATAGGAGACTTGAAAGAAAGCGTTCTATATTATATATCTGAAACTTGCGGTCCTATTGTTTTGTGTCGGTGTAGTACCATTGTTCAGAAACGGAGCATATCTTTTGCAATTAAAACTCAACAAACAAAAATATGATAAGATTGAACACGACATCATCAATACTATTCCTAGTAGTACTATTATGTTCATACTATGGCTGTCAAGCACGTAGATTGGCAATGTTATCAAGACGTTATCGTCATAATACTGCTGCTAAATTGAATACAGACAGTAGCCTACACGGCTTTCCATCATTCATATCAAATGAAGTATTCTTACATAGAGGTGGTTCAGCTAGTAACAGTGATCGAGAGGATATTGAAGAACTAGTTGAGAAACTAGATAACAATAGCATTGAAGACGAAGAGGAAGATATAGATCATAAGGTACATACCGAAGAGAATAATATACAGGTAACATCCACTGTACAGTCTAATACAGCCTCACAAGATGGAGAAGTTACTGTAGAAACTGTAAACACCGCATCAACAACAACATCACCACAACGTAAAAAGTCAAATGCAGTGGGTGATCCAGATGGTAATTCCTCAGACGATGAAAGTTCAGATATAGATGATGAGGAATTAGAAGAGTTGGATGAATTTGAGAAAGAGTTAATGATGGCAGAATTGAAGAAACAACGTGAGTTATTAGAATTAGAGAAAGAAGGTGGTGATTCTGGATTTGATACATTGGTAGAATTGGCAGAACGACGGGGTGATATGCAACGTAAAATTGAGGAGATGGAAAGGGAGTTGAATAGACGTAGAGGTGATATGAATGATGGGGATGATATAGATGAATTAGAGATTGATTTAGATGTTGAGATTGAATTGGAATTAGATGAAGAGATTGAGTTGGACGATTTAGATGATGATTTAGATGAAGATGATGGCTCTACTTCATATCATCTAGCAGGGACAAATGTTACCAAGGAAGATGAGGTACTCAAGCGTCAACGAAAGTATAAACGAGGATCAATCTTCAAGGGTTCATCTTCTTCTTCCAAGAATAGAAAGACATCAACAACAGTGAAGAATCCCATTCCACAACCCGTCAAACCTCCAGCAATACCAACAACCATCTCTTCTCAAACTTTTGACAGTATGTTAATAACTGCATTTCAATCAATGATATACTTACCACCACCTTTGCCTCGGGTACCATCACCGAAGGGATCTACTTCATTAAGAAATATTGATATCTCTGCACGTCGACGATTAGATCGTAGGACATTATATCATGGATTATTAGCAGAGTTGGGTGGATCTCATCATCATGTACATAAAGACGGTAAAAGTGATAAGGAAACAACTTCCAAGGATAGCTCGATTGATTCAATGATTCGTCGGCGGTACCTTGACACCGAGACATCTCGATCACTAAAGGGTGCATTAAGTTTGGCATGTCAACCAAAATGGAGAGAAAAGTTGATTGCAGATGATAGCACTTCTTCCTCCATAAAGAAAGATGATAGTACAGAGGATGCACCAATAACTTGGCATCGTGGGGGTGTATGTCTCTTCCCAGCTAATGACGATGGAAGTATATCATCGTCAGATGATGATAGAAGGGGATTTCAACAACAGCAGCCGTCATTCATGGGACCTCAACAAGGTATGGAAGGTGAAGGGGGACAACCACCACCAGGTTTCTTTGGTCCAATGCAAGATGAGGAGGATAGCGGAGCACCAACTATCCCAAAACCATGGCGATGTACAATGGGAATGCAGGAAACTGTTGCAATGGCATTAGCACATTCATTGTCATGCGGAGTTGCACTGATTGATGATGAAACATTGAATGGGGTTCGCGAATCGGTGGAAGGATCATTATCAGAGTTGGCTGCAACAACAAAGAATGATGGAGAGAATGGGAAAGAAGAAGATGTGCCTACGATTAATCCTGAGGAACTTCGTAATGGTGCATTGATAGAACATTTGGTTCGTCTTGCCAATGGTGGAAAGCTAAGATATAACGAAGATGATTCAGATATCGAGTCAAATATGGATAATAAGAAGTCTTCAAGCTTTGGCAAGATATCGGATAGAATGAAACGTGATATGGATTTAGGGTTGGACGATTCAAGTGATGATCTTGCCGTGGAAAGCTTACGCTTGATGAAGGAGGATGAGAAGCAATTTGAGCCTATTGCAGAGTCAATAGAAGAAGACGAAGTAGATGACAAGTCCGACGATCAGACCCCACAATCACTAGTGCTATTCCTTAGAAGTGATTCATCCCCTTCGATACTCAAATCCAAGTCTGCTGTTGAAACACTGGCACAAGAATGTGTGAAAAAGGATGGAATACATTTACTCATGCTGGGAGGGAGAGGTATTGATGCATCTAGTACAACCCTGCCTTCTCATGGATCGGATAGTCAAGGAGAAGTTGGTGTGGCCGATGGGAGGATGAATCGACAACCATCAATGAGTAACAATCAACAGGGCGGATCACCATTTTCATTCATGGGATCACCTCAGTTTAATCAAAAGTTCAACGGGAAACCGATGAATCAGCAGGGAGGATCATTCAGTGGTGCCAATAATGCAAATGCTTCCGGAGAAAATGACCCGGAAGGTTCACGTCGGTTCAACATCTTTCTAGCAAGAACTGTCGACCCCACGGGCAAGCCTCAGATCATGGGTACAATCGCTCCTCCACAAGCTGGTAATCTATTTCCAACAATATTAGCAAATATGGCCAAGGAGAATATACGCAAACTTCGAGAGGAGGGGATTGACGAGGACAATGAGCAACAGGCAATGTTCATGAAACAAATGGAAGATCTTGCGAATCATGCTCAGCAACACATGGGAAATTTACAAAACACCGATGACAATAATGGGGCTGGTATTGCACCAAACGCGGCCTTCTTCAACGCCACAATTACTAGTCCATTTGGCAGCGAGATCTTCAATAGAATGGGACAACAAAATGGAGAGGATGGATCATCTGGAGATCAACCACCGCAGTTTCAACAACCTCCACCAGAAGCCGTACAACGAGCCATACGAGATGCCATGAGTGGTGTTATTGAGAGATTGGCTCAAATGTCTGCTAATGCTTCCAACAAAGATGGCAAAGGAATATCACCAGGAATACCAATGAATATTGCCAGGGCATTCTCTCAAGTCCTTTCTAATGAGAATTTACGCCGTGGTATCGCAGAGAATTTATCCCGTGCAGCTCCAGCATTAATAGATCCTCGATGTCAAGGTGTCATGTTGAGTGTATATGTACCGCCGGGCCCAGATCATCCGAATAAGGGCATGATGCCAGGAGATCAATTCAAGCAGGGCAGTGAACAAAGTAAGCAACAAACTCAACAACAGCAAGCGACTAATGCTCAGAAGAGTAGTGAACTACCACAAGGAATGGGAGGATGGTTGAACAAAATTCTCTCCCCAGATAAAGGCAATAATAAATCTGATACCGAGGAAGAGGAAGCGTCCATCTCTACTGTTGAATCTGATGATAATGTCACCGACACAACCGCCATTAGCACTCCATTGGAGAGTGAGGAAGATGTTGAAGAGGAGGAAACCAAGTCTCTAGAGGAGAAGGATTCGTCAATCGAGGAGGAAGAAGATTCTGCAAAACCAACCAAACATCATTCTTCTTCATCAAGGAGTAAACGAAGCAAGCGAGAGAAGAGTTATGATCGAGCTCGAACACTTGCTGTTGCGGCCGCTGCATTGGCCGGAGCAAAGAAGAATCGTCACGAGAACAGGCAGGGAGCTGGTGGAGGAAAACAGAATCTCAAACTAACTCCTGAACAAAAGGGAGAACGAAACCTCATCCGTCTTCAGGCACTGTGTAGACACATCCCCATCAACGCACCGATTGATCCTGTTCGTCTACGATCATGGGACGCTTGGGGCGATCGCGAGGAAGGATCAATTTATTTCAAAGCAAACAAGCGTGCATTAGCATCTCATTTGAATAAAAGAAACTTGAGTATAGATTCCAAGTCTGGAACAAAAGGTGCAGGCATCGTGTTAAGGCAAATGATGAGCGTACGTGATATCGACGAGGAAGAAATGGAGGAAGTTATCAAGTGTAGTGTAGAGATTGAAGCTGGTAAAAGTCAACGCCACAACATATGGGGAGTAGCAAAATCAGCCTCCTCTATTGCCAAGCCATCGCTTGCCACCGACAAGTCCTTAGTGAACTTCCTTTCTGTTGACGACGATGACAATGATGATGATATGGTGGATTCAGAAGAAGCAGTGAAAACCCAATACATTCATCCCAACAGTCTCGAGTCAGCACTATCATTAATTTGCGGAGTGAGCCCATCTCCTGGATCTCATGGATCAATGTCTTCATCAGGAAGTGGTGTTCTTGCATCTCAAAGAAGTAAGGAAGATCTCATGGCACTTGCAAAAGATAAGCATGAAAGAGCACTCATACCTAATGTATGCTCGCCACAAGATATTGGAGTGACCTATGATATGATTGGAGGCTTGGGTAATGTCAAGGAGTTACTCCGACAAAGTATTACATATCCACTAAAGTTTCCACACTTGTATAGCGAGGGAATTGCCAGAGAAGCAGTCAAGGGAGTATTACTATTTGGACCTCCAGGCACAGGTAAAACGATGCTCGCAAAGGCTGTTGCGACAGAAGGAGGTGCAAGTTTCTTGAGTGTAGATGCATCATCTGTCGAGAATAAATGGCTTGGCGAGAGTGAGAAGAACGCGAAAGCAGTATTCACTTTGGCTAGACGACTTGCACCGTGTGTTGTCTTTATCGATGAAGTGGACTCACTCTTGTCTAGCAGAGAAGGAAGCTCAGATGATTCTGCACATGGGACTTTGACAAGTGTCAAGACTGTGAGTACTTTCTTGTCACGTTAATCTCTGCGTTGCTGTACTCTTGCCTATTCGTCTAACACTGTGATATCCTTCCTTATCCTTTCCTCTTTCTTCTTGATTCTTTATTTAGACTATGATGAGTGAGTGGGATGGTCTCAATTCTGGAACCAATGGCGTCACTGGTTCTGATAGGGTTGTTGTTATTGGTTCAACTAATCGTCCATTCGATCTGGATGAAGCTGTTCTAAGGCGATTTCCTCGAAGGATATTAGTCGATCTCCCAGATCTTGAAACAAGACGAGAAATTCTTGAAGTTACACTTGCAGAGAATAGATTAGGTGGCGATGTCAACTTGACAATGATTGCAGAGAAGCTCGAAGGATACACTGGTTCTGATCTCAAAGAAGTCTGTCGCGAGGCTGTAGTTCAAATAAGTCATGAGCAAGCAAGGATGTTGGATAGAGGGGAACTTCTAGATGACGACGATGAAGAGTATTTAGAGAATGTTGGATCGGGATTTCAAATGTTGCGACCTGTTACCATGCAAGACTTTGAATCAGCAATGAAGAAGCTAAAGCGAAGTGTCTCGGAAACTGGCCGCGAGTTGGCAAAGGTCTGGGAATGGAATGATGAATATGGTGAAATAAAAAAGACTAACAAGAGGGATGTTCTTCCTCAGATGATGAACATGTTCCTGTAGACAGGGATCAAGATTAAGTAGACTGACATGTATATACAATATTTGCATTACTTTTGTGCATATATTATGATGAAGATTTCCTGTACAATTTTGTCATTGATGAAGTAAGAGAACCCGTGAAGGGAGAAGAGTCGGGCTCATCAAGTGTGGTGCGAACGAGTCCTTCCAGCCTTTCCTCAATTAATGGCGTAGCTTCAGCAATGGCTTGAAGATCACTAGGCATGCGTTGTCGCCTCCGTCCAACTTGCAGATCATGTGTCACTGGAGCAGTAGCACCTCTTTCGAGAAAGAGGAGAAGAGTTTGACTGATTTATGATTGCAGACACATTTAGGTCTTAGTAGACACTACAATACTTTATCACTAAGTTGTCTATCTTTGAAACATAACTTCTAATCTTACTAACCACCACCATTGTTTGGTGCCTGCATTGACGCCATCATTTGCATCATCTGATTCATTTGTTCTTGCTGTTGTCTTATCATCTCTTGCATTTGTTCTACACTAGGGTTATTGTTACCAAGTAAGTTGTTATTCCCATTATTAATCGGAGGAGCCATTGCTGTTGGATGCGGAGGTGGTGGAGGAGCCATTGGTGGTGGTGGCGGTGCCATTGGCGGTGGAATAGGAATACTTGTATTGTTAGTATCATGACTACTACTGCCTCCCATTGCCATCCCAAATGTATCAGATACTGGTATCGCATCATTGTGAGCATTATCATCAAATGCTGATATGTTATTTGTAGTTGTTGCTGAAGGAACTTGAGAAGTATCAGAGACTGGTATCAAATCATCTAATGCTGATATGTTAGAGCTATTCTGCTGCATTATTGGTGCTTGTTGTGGAATACTGGGATGAGATGGAACACCTGCGAAAAGTCCTGCTGCTATTTGCATCTTTCTCGATTTCTCAGCTTGAGCTTCTTCTTCATCAGCCTTTTGTTGCAGAGAGCTTTCTTGGAGAGAGCCGATTGGTGTACCTTGTACTCCTCCCATGGCTCCCATTGATGATACATCATCATGTTGCAAGTCGCTGAAATGATTAGTACTGGATGGCGGCGGCGGAGGACGTTCTATTGGAACGCTGGAGGTTCCTGAACTCATCCCCGTCACTAAACTTGGACGCAAGTCAAAATTGGTATTGTTCATCACGCCTCCATTATTCATCGGAGCAGAATTGCTCTGTCCAGTAAGTTCGTGACTATTAGTATTTCCGCTGGGCATATTTGATTGGGTAGGCATATGTTGAGGCATAGTAATATTCACATCTGGACTGAAGCCCAAAAGATCTGCACTACCTCCCTGAGTTGCTGCGTCGTTTGTTGACGCTATCGGAGCTGTTGCCGACATTCCAAATACATCTACTTGAGGAGTAGGATCTGGGTTGGAAGAAGCAAAACCCAGTAGATCTTCTCCAACGTTATCGATAGTAGTGTTTCCAGCGTCAATATTACCAAGCAAGTCACCTTCTAACAAATCACCAACTCTCTCTTGTTCTTCTCTTTGCATCTCTTCTAGATACTCTAATGCCTCTTTTAATGCGGCCTCCTTCTTTCTGAACTCAGGATCAGACTCTATATTGTTCTTCTCCAACTCTTCTACCTGTCTTTGACGTGTATATGGGTCATCAGTAAAGCCCTTCTTCAAGGAACTTATCTTTTGTTGGCGTTTACTCTTGTGTTGCTCTAATTCATATCTTGCACTATTGATCATATCCTCAAGACTATTTGCTGCTCCGACAACCTTCCCTCCTTTTCCTTGAGTGACACCTCCTCCAAAACTATCAACGGCACTAGAACCAGCCAGGTTACTTTTAGTTTGCCTTAGTCTTTGTTGCTCCATTGCTTGCTTTTGCTTTAAAACCTTTTCCTCTGCCGCCATCTTTTCTTGTAATAATCTATATCTTCCTTCGTCTGTAATGTAACCTACTTGCTTTTTACTCCCAATGGGCACTAATGACCCTCCTTGTTGTTGTTGCATTCTCAACTGTCGCAAATTGTTTGGTTGACTAACTATACTGTACAATTTACTTGCTGCAGTTCGAACGGGGTAGCCTTTATCAACACTTCCACCTCTTAACTTCAACATGGTAGCCGTAGCCTTGGTGCCAAACTGTGCAAGTTGATGCTGAATCCCATCCGTAGATAGCACTATATCATTCTCACCACTTGCTCTACCTTCATTATTCAATATCTGTTCTACCATTTGTTGCTCTATTAATGCAGTGTTCAATTTGCGTAGGGGCTCGACAGCCGTTTCAATTCTATACAATAACTCTCCATTCATTACACATGTTTCACTTCCATGTAGTAGCACATGTTGAATGAGTGATATAGTCTTTGTTAAGGCCAATACAGAATGTTGTGTATATCTACTAAGCGTCCAATCGATTACCAATTCCCATAACTCATTGGCAACTGATTCACCGTGTGTTCCGCTTCCCAATGCATTGATAGTAGTACCATTCTGACCATAGGAATTGTGATACCCATAAGTGTATGACGCAGCTCTGGAAGATGTGCGTTTCACAGTTTATGAAGACGAAGGAGATGCGAATGTAACATATGTTAGCATATGTGGCTTACAAAGTCAGTCAAATAAAGGCAAAATGAAGGCCGAACAAAGTAGCCAGATCACCGACAAGTCACATGAAACACACAATTCACACGATGAATAAGTACTAACGCGGACTTTCCTGTTCATATCTAATGTATTCATATATTCAATTGCATCATCATATAAAGAATACGATATTGTCCTTTGTATCTCGGTAGGACCACGAGAGTTGGATGTTGCATTGTATACTAACTTTTGTAACTTAGTTTGTGTTTGCTGTGGTGTTGTAGTTGATGGGAAGAGATTTAATGTATTATTCAATACGTTGTTCATTTCGATATAAGTTTTTTTTTGCAACAGCCCTCCTTCAGGTGATGTATATGTATGTATCAGATCCTCGCCCACATTAGCTCTCAAACCACCAACGACGATACATAGACTCTTTCTCTTTTCTTCCTTTGTAAGAGTTTGTTGCTATACTAAGCAGCTATTCAGCAAGTCAACATCAATCCTATCACTAGCCAGCATGCCATTTTGCCTGCCTTCTAGTTTTTTGATACTTAGCAATTGGCCCACGAAGACAAAGTATTTGTAATCTCAAAGTCGTATTCTTAAGATATCCTCGATCGTATTGAAGTAAATCCTGACATACTTTTTCACTAACAAAACTAAGGTATGTTACTAGCGGCCTTATGGCGCCGATATATACGGCGGATTACTATTTTATACGGTGTTGTTGAGTAATATATAAGCCATGATTGCTGTCTGATGTGAGGTGGATTTTGTTGGGATTGATTTGGTCATGAGGCAAAGAAATGAGCACAAGTTGTGTTGCATTCGAGCAAGATGATAACGGTATCATTGCAATCAATATTAGACCGCTTAAATCATTATTGGATTGGGTGTATCTGTTAGTATTGTAGGAAATATGCGGTTGTCTATTTTGTTGCAATTTTTATGTATCTAACCTATCTTTACTCTTTTTTTTACAAATAACAGATACCATATATACTTTTAAAATGGCCAAGTTAAGTCTTCTTCTCCTCGCTGCTATTGTGGCAATCTCCACGGCATTTGCCCCTGTTTCACAGAGTGCTACTCGTATGAACAGAGTTTCATTCACACCAAAGGTTGAGGAAACAACCACATCTCTTGCCATGGCGGAAGATATGACATGGGAGGGTGAATACCCACCATCCAAGGTTCTTGGTCCCATCATGTCTAAAATGCCATCAGGTGTATTAGCTATTGTTTCCATGGCCTCCTTGGGAGTATGTGTTTACTCATGTGTTCAATCTGGATTACTGCTCCGGGAACCTGGTGCTATTGAGGATGGATCATGGGTTAAGTGGTATTACATTGTTGAGGGATTGGGAGGTCCTTTAGCTTGGGGAACACACGTTGCTAGTTGGATCCAACGCAAGAATGGAATGTAAAAACATCATTGATGAATCTTGGGAAACAAAAATATATATACTGAAGACCTTTTTATTTCAATTGAATTGGCAGCCAACCTTAAATTATGATCGTCAGAGAATAGGCTGCCGAGTAACACAAATTATTTCTCTGGAAACAACCGATCGTTCACTCGGTAGAGTTGGAAGACACTAGATACTCTACCACTCAAATGCACAAATCTGTGCATCACTGCAAATATAATGTCATCTTTGAATAGTCAATAAAGGTGATATTCTTCTTAAAATAATCCTAAATTATTTTGGAAAGTGTTACCTAGCTTTGGAAAGTGTTACCTAGGCCTTGAATAAAGCGGCTAGATTAGAATCAGTAATAGTAGATCTCGGCACTTTATTCCTTTTGTGCGACATTCAATATTTACTTCATATTCTCTAACTTCTTTACTAAGAGAATTTAATTCTTCCATATCCTTTGAGTTCATAAAATAATAATGTTACGCCCGCGCTGCCATACTATCTTCTGGCCCTGTACCACCTGGTACTAACACAGCAACATGATTACCATTTAATAATATCTCTGCCTTTAATTCTTTTTTAACAATTACACTCTTATCACGTGGATCGGGCGAATACTCGACGGCATCATCTAATACTAAATTAACATAATCATCAAATCCACGCAGTATACCGGTTAATTCAGTCTGACCTCGCATTAGTATCCATATTGGTGAGCCTATTGCCTTGTCAATTAGTTCCAATGGTAGGATACGATTGGACATTGTTATACTTGTGTTATATGAATGAAGATATAAATTGGTTGGTAGGTAAGGCAAAGTACACCCTTTAATGCAATAATGTTATATGCGCAATCTAATAGGCAGCTGCCAAATTACCACTAATCACAATGATGAATGAAAAGTAATGAAGAACTATATGATATGGAAGTACAGGAGGGATATAGCGGCTCAGTAGGCCCTTGGATATATAGTGCGCATGTGCGCGCGCGCACAAATGGTATGATATCGAGTAGCAAAGTACCCGAATATTGACCTTATTTCCTTCGAACACGTGGAATAAAAAAGTCATCGCTCCACTTTGGGTATCCTATTTTATAGTGTGTTTGTTAGTGAAAATGATACAGTGTATCCTCAATTTATTGCAATAGTATAGATTATATATGGTAAAATATTGTTCATTATCTCTTCTAATACATATTTATAGTTCAAATACAGGCTAGGATGGTTGTAGATAATGTATCTGTATCAATAGCAGCACTGCCTATATTACCATGCATTTTCAGCCCTGTTCACTATGGGGATTTTGAGTAGTCAAATACTAGTTCCTATGTTTAATTTGGTCCTAAGCCGGCATTACCAATCGATTCAGCTTGCAATTCTGGTCTAGAATGAGCCTTTCCAACTTTGTTGACATCAATTATTGGCCCCTCCTCACCGAATTCGGCGGCCAATATTTGCACAGTAGCCCCTAACAAAATAGGATACCAAAAGTGGAGCGATGACATTTTGCTCAAAAAATATTCCACGTGTTTGAAGGAAATAAGGTCAATAGGCACAAATTTCTCTAAAATGGGGCAAAATAGCCTCAAAATACCCGTAAATACCCGTAATCCTGCTCGTAGTGTGTTCATTGGTCGAGTCATTTATCCCTCAGATACGTCGTACTTCAAATGTTGGAAGACTAGCCGCTTCAGCAGAAAAGAAACCATGGGAAATATTTCGATTCATAACTCAATCATCTAAGTTTATCAAACCACCGTCTCTTCCTTTTACTCGACAAAAAGGATTGAAACGTAAAGTTCTACCGGGTAAGTATGTATGTGTAGCATATACGATCTTATGTATAACTTATGTATGAATGTATGATTGTATATGTTCATGTATAGCTTGTGTCCATTATATCTGTTTCTCATTTATTGTATACTCTATCTAATATATAGGTGAAGTCATTTGGAGTCCGTCTTCTTCCAACAATTTCTTTACATTTGCACCATTAGATGATGTAGTAATGGGCGGAGCATCTAGTAGTACAATCGATAATAATACCGGCATTTGGGGAGGAACTGTTACAGAAGCAAACAATGGAGGATTTGTAGGCATTAGAAGCACACCATTTAGGGATATCATGTCTCTTGATATGAGTAGTTGTGAAGGTATTGAATTGAGAATAAGACAGGGCAATGGACGAAGGTTTAAATTCGTTACTAGAGATTCAACAGACTTTAATGGAATATGCTGGGCTACAATGTTTGATGCAAAGAAGAATACTGAGACTACAATACGTATTCCATTTGCAAAGCAAGTGCCGACAATATTTGCCAAGACTGTATCTAGAAAGACGTATGACAATACAAATACAGTCGGCTTCCAACTTGCCTATTCGAAATTTGCTACGATGAGCAAATGAACAATAATTTTGAGCTTGGACAGTTTTCTTTGCAAATAACAGAGTTGAAGTCGTACTAAAGCTGATCATGTCTAGTTTTTAATCTATAGCTTCAGTCATTATTGAAGCCATTCTTTTGTTTGTGATATCTTTGTTTTTGCATAGATGATAGAGACCACTGTCGAGTCTATACTCAACATTTGCATGCACAAAAGCTTCTGATAATATCTAATTCTGTATCATACTAAAGAAGCTTTAAGCAAGCATCTCTCTTATGACCTTCGTCACCACAATATGAACATACTAACAAACTCTCCCCCTTATATTCCTTCTTTGCTTTCAACTGTCCTAAAGTATAAGCACGGATGACTCGTTGTTCAAAACATTGTCCAGAATGTGGGCCAAACTTCTCATTGTTCTCAATATCATTTGGAATTAAAAAGTGATTACGAATAAACCTGTATGCCTTCAAACTTCCCTGGTCTAATTGCAACTCTCCACGATGACGATAATCTAAACTTTTGTACATGTGATCTTGATCCAACTTCTTGCTGCTCTTATGTGATTCGTCATTAGAAGAATGATAGTACAAACTACTACTACTGTTGTTGCTTGAATCATCATCAGAACTCATACCATCGGGAGGTACCAATTTACGAACCACATCTTTCTTCTTATTATTATCCTTTTGTTTCGGAACAAAGAACTTTTCAAGCCCAGTTTCTGGCGTAACCTTTGCAACACTTTCCTTTTGGTCAACAGTTCTAGCAATAGTAGAAGGTGCTGTAGTTTTGGAAGTCTTGAGGTATGGATTCTTTACCTGTGTACTACGTTTTACTGATTTGTTTGTTGATTCTGACATAATAGAAGATCGTCCACTGTTATTAATCTCTTTTTCAATGTTAGATATCTTTTGATTCAAAAAAATCGTCACGGTATCTTTGCTTTGCTAGCCGTCTATCAACTATAGATGCCAAATATAAATTGCACTGTATAATAGAGTTGCTCTAATGATTGTAATTGTCACCTATACTCTTTCAATTAAGTCTACAATATCAATCAAGGATGATACAATAGACTAAAAAAATCTAAAAATTTGCATCCAACATTCCGGTATCCTGAAGCTTGCTCGCCTCGGCGCCGCAAACTAGACCTGGACACAAAAGCAGCCACTAGTCACATTGGAGCCAACATTTGGTACTCGTTGCACAAGCCACTACATCCTGTGTTTGCGTTTGCTGTTTGGTTGCATTGTCTACTAGTCAGCTCTTAGTAATCCTTGACTGTTGGTTGTGGTGTTGGGTATCTAATGAATTATTCAGAGATGCACTATAGAGAAGATAATTTACTACACTAGCACATTGCATACTTAACAAAAAGTTTTATCTTTAAACAAATCAACTGCTCTAAACTTTTAAACACAGGCATCCAATTACTTCCACTTCAAGACATTATAAATACAAACCTAAGCACGAAGATACTCATATTGATTCAAATACACTCATTTGTTCACTCTCTATCACAATCTTCAGTTACCCCCACTCTTGATATCCTTGAGCTCGAATCCATGACCTTGAAATGGAGGTGGAGCTGAATATATATCCTGTGCTGTCAATGCCTTGGGCTTCACTACCGCTGATAATACGGGCGACAACTCCATTGCAGACGGTCCGAAGCTAAATCCCTCATCCTCTCGTGCTGATCGTAACGACTCTTCCAAATCCCAGTTACTTAGATCGAGGTAGGCTTTTGCTTCGACCAGTTCCATGGAAGGAATCTCTGCCACAAATGCATACAGCTTATACTCTTTTGAACTGCGATCTTGTACCCGAATCATCATTCCCTTGGATCCCTTACTCACGGGTATCTTGAGTTTCTTAGGTGCCATCTGCAGGCTGTTACCACTAAAGCTATTCTCCATCCTCAGCTTTGTTGCAGAAATCTTATATGCCAGGCATAATCCTTGTAGAGTATCAGTTGGTAAAACTACATGTTCAAGACAATCCCCTTTATATTCCTCCAATACAAACCTATTCTTCAATACAGAAGGCGATGCACTTCTGAATGAACAACCACTGATGGAACCGTTGAAAGAGATTACAATAGCAGATCCACTACGCTCTGAGATAAGCTCCCACTGTTGTGAGTCTCCACCAGCACTGTTACAAATTGACGATATTTCTTCATTGTCGGCCGTCTTCTCTTCAGAGACCTCATCTAAAGAATTGCACCGTTTGACAAACTGTTCTTTGGAATTACACCGTTGCAGTACACTTGTTATATTACAGCAACCACTTGGTGCGATATCATCAAATTTGTCAGTATCTTCAGATAAAGCGGTTTCTTTGTTTTCTTCTTCGGACAGTTTCAGAGATGTTATGCTATCTGCTAAAGCTTTCTGATCCTTCACTTGTTCAGTCTTCTTCTTCTTCTTACTATCACAGCTTGCTTTGTCTTGTTTCTTCTTCTCAATCTTTGACCCTTGCTTTGTCTTCTCTACTGCTTCATCACTAGCCTGATTCTTCTTCTCCTTCCCACTGTCCTCTTTGGTTTGATGTACTTTATCGGCAACAGCATTCTTTGTTACCTTCTTTTCTCCATCCTTGACATCCTCCCTCGATGGACTAGATGAAGGCGATGATGATACAATACCGATGGGCTCTCTAGTTATAACAAACTCAACCTTCTTCCCCTCTCGTTCGACAACCACATCAACTGTGCTCCCCTCCGGACCTCTAATGAAAACTGCAACATCATCTGGCAAATAAACTTTACCATCATCAAATCTTTTCTTATCTACTTCAACAATGATATCACCGGGTTGTAACCCAGCCTTGGCAGCGGGACCATTTGGTTCGACTGAGTCGACACCTACTCGATTATTCTTTAATGTTTGTTTGAGGGATAAATTAATACCTACACCATAGAAACTACTAGTACCAGGCTTTGGTTTGACAACATTAAGAGTCCACGATACGAATTTATTCCTAATCTCCTCTGCCATTATATACTTATGATTTTGTTCTAATACCCTTCTATATAATTATTCTTGATAGGTGTCAACTACCAAGATACCTGATGATTACAATTGCAAGTTCTTGTTTTGCAATTGATATCTTTCTACTGTGTATATTTGAAGATGAATCCCCCGACCTATCGAATCACTACTAATAAGTTGATCAAATCTCAAAGCCGTTATAATATAGTCGCCGCTGCTAAGGGCTCCTTTATGGGGGAGGCCGTGGGGTTATTTATGATAAGTTTTTTGCTCTTAATGAGGTCGATACGAGACAATAGTAAACAGTAAGAACTGACCCCACCTATACAACTCTTTGCCAACTCACAACCCATCATAGGTATGAAGCTACTACTATCTCTTGTTTTAGCCGCTACGGCGGGGGCATTTAATGCTCCTATATCCACCTCTACCTCTATTAGATATCATTCTTCAATTTTGGCCGCTTCAACAATTCGCATGCCCGAGGAAGAACGTAAGTATTGCAACTCTTCTTTTTTAGTCTATTTTGTGTCTACAAATGTATTTGTATATTGTAAAGATCCCTGTTTTATACTAATTTCTCCCTCCTCTTTTCTTCTTATTTATAGCTGGACAAGAACCTGAAAAACAACCACAAAAGCCACCCAAACCTTCACCTCTCTTACCAACAGTTGAGGGTGGATCAGGACAACTTGATGTTATCTCTCGATTATTAAAAGATCGTATTTTACTATTGGGTACAGATGTTAATGACGAGGTAGCTAATGTATTAGTTGCACAATTATTATATTTGGCAAATGAAGATCCCGAGAAGGATATTACATTATATATTAATTCACCGGGTGGTAGTGTTTCTGCTGGATTAGCAATTTATGACACTATGCAGTTTATTCCATGTGATGTTCAAACTGTATGCTTTGGTATGGCAGCTAGTATGGGCGCCTTTTTACTAGGAGCTGGTGCACCAGGTAAGCGTAAGAGTCTACCCAACTCCCGAATCATGATTCATCAACCATTAGGAGGTGCACAAGGCGCGGCCGCTGATATTGAAATCCAAGCAAAGGAAATATTATTCGTCAAGGCATGTTTGAATAAATACATTGCACAATACTGTGATCAGCCTGTTTCAAAGATTGAAGAGGATACTGATAGGGATTTCTTCATGACACCAAATGAGGCATTAGATTATGGTATTATTGACGAAGTTATCAAAACGAAGACAAGTCATATTCCATTACCGGCCATGCCTTCTTTGAAGATGTAAGAAGAATGTGTTTACAGGGTATAACGATAGAGTGTCTGGACGGATGAA
>Ga0214478_100704_pt1 | contig 18915 bp, 16 predicted proteins | sample M1_20Mar14CPVII9_2_FD_178001 | JGI IMG/M metagenome (GOLD analysis project Ga0214478, IMG submission 178001) | Marine eukaryotic communities from Monterey Bay, California, United States - M1_20Mar14CPVII9sort6BwellD7 | ecosystem: Environmental > Aquatic > Marine > Unclassified | place: USA...
CCCCAAGTCAGGTAACAAGAAGGAGGATCTCTTGAGCTGTCATCCTCTTATGGAAGCCTTCTTTGGCTCTGTGGAGGTAGGGCACAAGCTCCTCGACCTATACGCTGGTTGGTAGGAGACATACGGGGTGGTAGTAGGGGTGGAAGGTGGCGAATTGGAGTACCATTGGGGCAAGTAGGGTAGCCGCGAGATCGAAGTGGATGTTGTATCAATCATAAGACTATAAAAATAAAAGTTGTCCTGTCTATCTCTAAGGCAAATAGATTATTAATACCAGAAACTTAATTTAGTATTGTTGGAATCCGTGGGACTATCAAGATCTTGTCTCAAGCCCAATTAGATCTGTATATTAAGTACAACGAACCAGAATGAAGCAATAGAACATACTCCTATCTGACAGTCCTTTTACTTCTCTCTAATCTATAGATTTATCAAGTATATATACTTATTCAATTCTTATTAATTTAATTCTAATAATACAAATGAGTTCCAACAAATTAGATAACATACATCAAAATCCTACACCCCCACTCATTACGGCGAAGTTGGTGTAAGTGTAGCACCACCACTCATTGCAAGCACGATGAAATGAGCAATCAACTTATACGACGTCCTATAGTCTGAATCCATATACGATACGACCGAATGGGATGTAACATGAGTAGACATAGACGGGTCGTATCTGGGATAGATTGATCCGGAAATCAAGACAGCGATCATGATTCCATGGGATTCAAGCTGTGGTTGGTACGAGACCTTAAATTCTCTTGGGCCACATATACATTGAAACCAAGTATATCAGACATCGTATTAAATCCTGGTTGAAACGAGAGAATCCAATCACATTCAAAGGAATGTAGCATATCACATGGAAAGGTCTCTGGTAGTATGGAAGACAATAGAGTTGATTTATTCACGCTTGAATTGTCAAGCATTACCACTTCCAAAGCAATCGCAACGTCTCTGAGAAGCGTAAGTGCCTGAATATGCTCATGACATAGTGGACTTGTTCTAAAACGTAGTACGAGGTCATCGTATTTTTCAATGGCTTCCTTGATGTTACGAAAGGGAATGGGTGCGCCCTGACCTGGACGGTTAAGACGAAGAAGGATGGTAGGAATTATAACTCGTTCAGCACCAACCAAGTCTGTCAAGTCTTTGATGAAGAAGTCGTCTTCATCAACAGATGGTACCGTCGATTGAGGAGACTGAATTCTCGGAGGGAGACGATTCACTTCTCCTTCTTGGTCTCGTCCGACGAGGGGGAGAGTTGGTTGTTTAGATGCCTGAGTCTGAGTAGTCGTGCTTCCACCCTCGGAATCGCTTACGGTAGACAACGATGAATATGAATCAAAGTCATAATCATTATTGAAGGTTGCTTCTTGGTGAGCATACTGCTTGTATTCACAACACCGTGATTATGATATAATTTGTTATGAAGAAAGTAGATATTAAAGAGATGAGTAAGCATGCATATCATGTGTAGCAACCATATCTCATATCATGTAGCATATCATATCTCTAAGTCAACTACAAAGACACTTACCTCATTATGAGGACTAGGAACAGTAGTAGACATCAATGATTCAACTTCAGATGAAAATGAAGAATTCTTCTCAACATTGGTAGCAATAACTTTTTCATCATCAGAATTCATTACCGGCATAATACCAAATTGATCACAAGACAAGTTTGCCTTATATCCACCAAGAAGGCCTTGAAAATACCTCTTCTCATCTTGTATGGCTCTAGTGAACTCAACTTGAGGTAGTGTTGGCTTTTGCAATATACAATTGCAATTCTTAATGAGAAAAACAAGGGATCTGATTACATAAATGGGTACTACATGCCGACTATTACGGCTAGTTATACTGAACTGCTCTGTGACATTTGTATCCATAATGAAAGGTGTTTATTGTGATGCAATGGTTTAGATACATGAATAACAATAGGAAGATTGACGCCTTTGTAAAGATATCTAAGATATGAAGATTAAGAGTAAGAGTAAGAGCAAGAGTTCTACAATTTTGGCTATTTTCGAGAAACAATAAAGATAGTAATAAAAGTTCGACACACTCTACGACACAACAAATAATAACAATATGATATGAAATGAAGTACATAGCCGTCACTATACATGACAATGACCCCATATATCGTTATACTACTATTAGTTGCAATGTATTTGCAATGGATAGCGTAGGAGGTGATGATCTGTGGACGATATAACGATTGTTATAATATTGTATAAATTGCACACATCATGTGATTTTTTTTTGTTTTCGTCGTGTGGTTCGTTCCACCGATCGAATCACCCACAACCAAGGGCACCATCGGATAGAGCTGCTTCTTGGCTTTCATAAACACCATCATATGATGTATGGATCGATCTGTGGAAAAAGTTCTAGGAGTTGCAATAAAGGGTCCTATCTGTTGAGTAGGTAAAAATTCATATAGCTCAGCTTTTCTCGCTCGATATAGTTGCAATAGTTATATGTGAATTGATTGTCTGAAAATATAGTAGTATACTAATTCGAGGGTGCTCTTTCTATCTGTGTGCTTGGTTTTATCTAAAAAGATAATCTAGAGCGATTTTTAGCTACTTTACTTAGGGCTGTATCTGTTGAGGATCCTCATAATAATATAGATAGATGATGATGTTATCATCTGGATAGAAGTATAGTCTCTGATGGTGGTATTACTACTGATATACGAATTGACGGCAGTATCATGCCAGGCTATACAACAACCATCAGAAGAGGTGACTTTCAGGGGGGGGAGGTGGGATAGGAGTACAGCCAACACAAGTACAATTAATTAATAATTAACTCATATCATTCATACACTACATATAACTATACCTATCACCTCTACAAAGCAGCGTAACATCAGCATTTCTACAATACCTCGGTAAATTCATTGTCATTTGTTCATTAATGACTTCCTACGGCATGAATAAGTTTAGTCGCAACATCGTGTCCACCTCGGGCAGCATATGCAAAATACTCGTATGCCCTGCTTATATCTTCCTCAACTCCATCGCCTTTCAAATAGGCAACACCAAGGTTATAGGAAGCTGCTGGTGAACCTAACTCAAATGCAACCTTCCATAATTGAATAGCCTTGCTAATATCCTGTGGAACTCCCCACTCCCCTCGAAGGAAACAATCAGCAAGCACACACACGGCTTTGTGATTGTGATTATGACCGATGACTTTATCCAAACAACGGTTTACCCTCTCTTCATTTGATTTAGAAATTGCCTTTTTACATAAAGAGCATTCTTCTTTGAAGGGAGCACCCACAGTATCATCTTCAAGGCATCTGTAGCAAATCAATGCGCCACAACAAACCATGAACAATTGTTTTAGAGGTGATCCATCGTAATTGGAAGAGAGGACAGAACCACACTTGTCACAGGTCTCTTTGGTTGGAGTCATCGATATCTGTGAGTTGTTGTTCTCGGCACCAGTACCACCACGTAGACATTGATTTGCTCTAAGTACAATGTCAAGTGTTTGATTTGACGTAACGTGACATTCTTCTACACTTGATGAGCTTGTACTTGATAAATCACTAACTTCCTCTTTTTCTTCTTCGCTGGATGAACTGCCAATACACGAGAGAGTATCAATATCAAGAGCTGAAGTTGAAGTCTGTGGTTGTACAAAACGAAGATCGAAGCTTAGATATAGTATTGATAAACTTAAGATGAATAAACAAACATCTTACCTCACACGCACCACTACTGTCGACTCTATCCAAGTATCTTCTGGGATTAATATCCCGTTCGCCGTCATAGCTCATGATGTAACTCAAGTGAATAATGGTATTCAATATAGGAGCAACAACAATTGTATGAGCTGCTGGACAAAGCAGGAAATTGAAATTGGACTTGTTCTTGCTCTTATTTCGTTGAGCTTGGTCTTATTATATCATTATGTTATATCAATATTAGATAACTGTTAGCTCTGATTCTAGACTGTACATGATGGATTCCTCTCGAAGAGTGATTATGGATAAACTAGATAGAGGTGATAAGTCTCTGTCGAAGCTAATCATTTCTCCGGCAGGAACCCCCTCCCCACCAGGATATGAACAATTCAAGACAACGACATTACCAAAGGTTTGGATTGCGATTGGTAAGAGACTAGCAAATGCTACACTAACTCAACTTATCATTGATCTATCCGATGAAACAAATCCACAGAATATTGCTAGATGGCTCAATGCTCTCTCCTTAGGAATCAAGAAGAACCGGAGCATTGAATATATGTGCTTCAGCCATGTACACTTTCGTGAAAGATACAATGATTCTTTCTTTGTTAAGATCGCCCCGTTCTGGAGAATGAATAAAAATATCAAGAATTTGGAGCTCAATTCATGTGTCTTGGATACTATATCATGTCATAGCTTCAGCTACTCAATAAGTAAATGTAGCCATCTCAAGAGCATATCAATGAATGAAACCCACTTTACTGAAATGGATTTCATGGCGTTATCTCCTGCACTCTGTGGCTCGTTATGCTCGCTGAAGATTACAAATGGAGACCTCGGGGGGTGCGAGATTGAATTATTGTCAAAGTCATGGATGATTGATAACACGGTACCTGCCGTGTTAGACTTCTCTCTACCAATCAAATTGACTCAGAAGGCTGCCGACAATTAAGCGGACTATTGAAGGTATTCAAAACTGTTTCCCTTGCTCACAATGATATAGGGGATTGAGGAATCGAATGCTTCTTTGGCCACCATGACTGGAATCCAATGAACTATAGCCGTATTGTGAGTCTCAATTTGCAAGATACAAATATTTCGGATTCAGCCTGTGAGGTGTTGAAGGTAGTAATCGGAAACGAGCCATTTCATCTGAAAGAGCTCATCCTCGACGACAATGACATTAGCAATGTTGGCTTTGATCTACTATTGGATGGCTTGACCGACGATGATGACCTCGAGCACTTATCAATTGCAAACAACATGAAAGTTGATGCAGACGGGTGGAAGCGTTTACTAAACGTACTCTGTGACATCTCCACCATAGAAGATACATACTATTCCAATTACACTCTCGAGGTATGCATACCACCGCACAACCATTATAACAGCTCCGAGAAAGGCAAAGCGATAATGAAAATGTGCCAAATCAATGCCAATGCGAAGAAGGGAAGAAGGAAGGAAAAGTCTGTTACTTCGCATCTTTCCGGGGTCAATAAAGTGCTACTGTGTCACTTGATAACTCCGTACCAACAAGGGAGTTACTCATTGAGCATCAACGATGAAGAAGATGATGATAAATTAATGCCATATGTTCTTGAATGGATGAGTATCAACGAGAACGAAAGCAATAGACTTCTGGTCCGCAACGCTTTCTATATCATTTGTAGGCAAAACATCCATCTATTTGAGCTTGCTGATTGGACAAAGAGAAAGAGGGAAGGATTGCAATCATTGTCAAGGACAAATGAGGAGTACCTTGATACTTTAGCAGCAAAGGCCCATGCTGCAAATCTTTGTCACTGTGCAAAGAGGCCGAAAAGACGTCTCTACAACATAGAGTAGACTATTATGTTTTACTGTTTCTGAGAGGGTCGACGATTCCTCCGTAGTGTTTTTTGCAGTAGGCTTCGTAAAAGATACCCATATTTTTGTATTTTGGCCATTGTGGCTTTGTCGTCAATCACCTACTGTACCACCTCTTTCTCTTCTATAATATGTATCACCATGCTATACGTATGTTGATTAACAGTTATCATAGTACTATACCCGCATCAGCTACCACTTGCGGCATATAAAGAACCATAAGAATACACAGAATGAAGAGTGCTGCTACAACAAAGATGTCAAAAACTGCTGCTGAGAAGATTGAAAAGAAGAAAGAGAGAGCAAAACTTTTAATAGAAGAGCTCGATGAGCAAAGAAGGCAAAGAATGTTGATGATGAGTGACGACAAACGACCTGTTAGTTTAAGAACGGAAGGCGGCTTTGATAAATGGAAGGAGCAGCATCTTGACTATACAACATGTGCATATACATCAAAGAACAAGCAACGTGAAACTAAAACAAAAATATGTAGGAGGAGGAAAGCAAAAGTCGGTGCTAAATCCAACAATAGACCGAAAAGGGATCCCTTTGCTTCTAGGGGGCCGTGTGATTGCGTGTATGATTCACACTGTATTGGAGATTGTAATAATGTAAGGGATAATCTTAATTGTACTACAGCAAATTGCAAAGAAATGAAACAGAAAAACAATCAAAGTCAAGAGATCAGTTATAGATGCTCTAATAGTTTTGATATATCTTCAGTTGGTAGTGTTGCAAAATGTATACCGATTACATGTGATGGGAATAAAAACATCGGTCTCAAAGCTGTTGAGACAATTAGATGTGGTGAATTCCTAGGACGATACACAGGCAAATATAAGCCGGACCCTTGTGAAAGTTGTGGATATTGTGTTGCTGTAGCAAGGAAAGATAATCCATCACACCCAAAAGGGTTTGTATGTGCACTTAAGACGACAACTAATCTTCTCCGATATGTAAACAACCATTGTGTTCCAAATTGTACGATGAGGATAAGACTGAACATGGCAAAAGAGCCGGTGGTACTATATCAAGCAATAAAAGATATAAAAGCGGGTGAAGAGGTGACTGTAAATTATCAAGGCTCGCAATGGATCCCCTTAAAGGAAGAGTACGAAAGAACGGAGAACAACAGGGTGATGAAAGATCACAATAAGAAAAGAAAGCTGACGGAATTACGTAAAGATATTGAAAATCTTCGTGATGGCAAGCATGGGGATGGGTTTGAATGTGAGTGTGGCCATCCATCGTGTATTACTAGATGGCGGAAAGAAAAAGGATGGGTCCGAATGTGAGTGTGGCAATATATATCTCTGAAGGATACTTGATGAATATACATTGGTCAAACTATTGCCGCCTAGCTATATGCTTCGATCGAATCCACAACGAATGGGACGATTATATTTGAAAGACAAGTATGGAGATAGAGCATTGATAGACATAACATTAACACGCACATCTTACCTCTCACACCTGTTATCCAAGCCGTATCTTCTGGGCTTGGTATCCTCTTTTCATGTCTAGGTGCTGATGATATAGATCCATGAAATACCTGAACAAGAGCAAGATTAAGACCATTTTTTCATTGGCTGTTGATGTACCTCAAACCTTGTAGAACTGTTATTATGAACGTTAATAACTCTCATATATCTTCAAATCGTGGTACAAGTGATGGCGTGGATGAGAATGTCCAATCTTATTCGTCGTGTAAACAAAAGATACCAAAGACCGATGTAAACATTGCTCCTGTACGTGAATACGAATCTAGAAGTGGTATGATTAGCATTACAAAGAATCTTGATTTGATATCTTTTGCAGATGGGGATCCGGACAGGCACAGAGACGAGTGTCCAGTTTGTTTCATTCCTCTACAACAGGCTATTAAAGCAGGAAGAGGATTAGCTATAATGGGTTGCTGCGAAACCATGCTATGCAAAGTATGTCATGGCGCAGCGATGAACGAATATAAGAGAGGAAACTTAAAATATGATTGCGTCTTTGGCCCTTTGTGTAATGATGAATGATTGGACATACAGATTGGAAGTAGATGTCGGAAAGAAGCTCGATTGTGATGAGAAACAAAACCAAGAGATAGTAATGATGCATGTATAGCAATGGAAACCACTTTTACTAGAAAGAATTATATGCCAATGCCAAGTACTACTCCTCTCACTTCCCACAACTCCATTAACCCTTCATGCACCAAACTTTCAACACCAGCTAACACTCCTTATGCACGTTCCCCACGGATACGACGGGCAAGCTGAAGATCCTTCGGCATGATGGTAACACGCTTGGCATGGATGGCACACAAGTTAGTGTCCTCGAAAAGGCCAACAAGGTAGGCCTCGGCTGCCTGTTATTAATAAAGAAAGAGGGCAATTTACAAGGTAACTTTTCATCTCTCATATCAACAAGCAATACATAAGAATAAACACTAACCTCCTGCAACGCTAACATTGCAGTACTCTGAAAGCGCAAGTCGGCATCAATATCCTGGGCAATCTCACGTACCAAACGTTGGAATGGTGCCTTGCGGATTAACAGTTCTGTACTCTTTTGGTAGCGGCGAATATGACGGAGGGCGACAGTACCTTAAAGATACACATTTCACATTGATAGGATGAATAAAAAGAGAAGTAGATGTGACTCATGTTAGTATATCTATGAGGTTGTTAGGATAATCATATTAATCACTGAGGCGGCCATTCCTGGTCTGTAGCGATGAGGCTTCTTTACACCTCCAGGGCGTCTCTCCTTACGTGCTGCCTTGGTGGCGAGCTGCTTACGGGGGGCTTTGCCTCCGGTGGACTTGCGTGCGGTTTGCTTTGTTCTGGCCATGATGTTAATTGCATGGACAATGAGGAGGAATGACACAAATATTGTTGGGTTGGTCTGTGGTATTAGTCTTACTCTTACTCTTGCTCTTGTTAGTGGACTGATATGGAGCAAGGTTGTAGATGTTTAGAGACAATACCTTGAATGCATTGGGGTAGAGTCCAAGTGTCTATGCATTTAGGACTGATATCGTCTACTTAATACAAATATATTAGATTGCAAAGGGTCTATCTAACCCAGATCAATATAGAGATAGAAGATTCTTACACAATACTTCCCATGCCAAATCATCGGTTACTGAACAGTAGACAAAGAGAATTAGCCAAGAAATTGGCCAAGAAATCGGACAAGGAACGGAGACGGAAGAAGTTGACGAAGCAGATGAAGCGCGAGGATGATCCTGATTGGGCCGTTTTGAACGAGGCCATAGCGATTGCCAAGCAAGAGGGCGAAGATTTGGTAAAAACAGCCTGTGTAAAGAAGAAAGAAGCATTCGAGGAAGCAAAAGATTGTCCCATTTGTACCCTTCGTCTACCTTCACTAAGCACTGGTAGGAGATGCATGACGTGCTGTGGAAAGGAGGTATGCTGTGGATGTGCTTGTGCACCAGTCTATGACGATCAAGGCAACTTACTTGATATCGAGAAACAAAACGAGTGCCCTTTTTGCAGAGCTGAGGCCCCAAAATCAAAAGAGGAGGCAATGAAAAGAATGAAGAATCGAGTGGAGGCCGGTGATGCTAATGCAATCTACAGCCTAGGTTGTTACCATCATGATGGATCGCATGGATGTGTACAGGATTGTATCAAGGCATTAGAACTTTACCATCGTGCAGCAGAGCTTGGTTATTCTGACGCATATACCAACATTGGTTATGCATATGATCGCGGAAAAGGTGTAGAAGTCGACAAGAAGAAGGCTATGCATTATTATGAACTATCAGCTATGGGAGGAGATGAAGTAGCAAGGAACAATCTAGGTACCATGGAGAAAAACGCAGGCAACATGGACAGAGCACTCCAACACTATATGATGGCAGTGAGGGATGGATATCATATGACTTTGAAAAGGATCAAAGATATGTACACAAATGGACATGCAACAAAAGACGATACTACAAAAGCGTTGCAATTATATCAAGCATACTTGGATGAGATCAAAAGTGATCAGAGGGACAAAGCAGCTGCATTCAGTGATGTATATCGATACTACTAGTGTCATTGGCGGACAAGCAGCTACTTACAATTTACTAAATTTTGATTATGTTAAAGTACTGCCACACATTTACTACTCAAATCACAAACCCTGCAACTCGTCTTCTTCCATTTCCCTTTGATTTTCAACTCTCGCCATGATAGCCTCGGCGGCAGTATCCATATTAATCCCAACTAACCCGGGATGGTGTCTTTGTAGCCAATCTGCAAGGTCTATTTGGCTCTCTCTCAGAGAGGAAATTCTCGCCTCTTCTCTTGCCTCACGTGCCGCCGCCCTTGCCATACCACTAGTCCCAATGCCATCACCAAAGCTATCATCGCTATCATAGTCATAGAATACATTTGGGTCGAATTCCATTGCATCATCATCATCGTCCACGGCATAATAGTAATCTGCACGAACAAAGATGCTCATTCCTTTAGTCATGTCTAGCAGGGTGTCTACTCTCTCCAACACGCCACTTTGTTTGTAATCGGCAAAGTCGGGTATGTCATTGATGGCAATCCCACGTTCCTTGTATTTATTAATACGAGTTACAAATCGTCCAATCAAATCATTACGCAGATGTACCAACTCGGGATGGATGTCAGATATGCTACGGCGGGATAAAACATTGTCATACAATCGACGCATGTAAGGATAGCGATCAAAGCCTTGCTCAAATAACTCCATCATAGCATTGTTGATTAAATGGAACTTCATATCACAAACAAGGCGGAGAAGTGATATGTCAGTAACTGGAAACCTATAAGGAAAAGGCGGAAGGTTCCCGTTTGATACTGATGTGAATACATTTGGCTGCAATCGTTGGATTGCAGATATGAGAAGTTCTGATGCATATTTGGGACTGTGGCCGTTGTCAATAAGCTTACGATGAAGACCCATCTCATTGGCAACATCAAGAAGGCACCTATTGGACTGGTCGTGCAAGTTGGACATGAATTTTAAGGCGATAGTGTTACTTGCGGTAGAGTTTAGATCAGTTTGGCGTGCAAACGAGAGGTTGGGAGATGGTATGACCCATTCATCCGCTCCATAGTATGATGTACCACAGATAGCGAGATCAAACAAGTCAATAGCTTCTCGGGGTAACCTTCCCGGCTTTATGTGGTAGTACACACCCAATGCAGTGGCAGAGAAAGACATCTCGTTAGTGGACAAATACTAGAGCAAACTATGCATACCAACTTACCTTCAAGACGATCAAGTCAATGTTAACAGCCTCCTTTTTGACCTTACTGATACGGTGGTAAGGGATATAAGGAATATCAGACCCATCGCTCGTGGTCAATCTAAAAGAGCTTTCTGATGCGGCAGGGCAATTACACAGACTACCACTCTTTAAGATCACATGTCGATACTCCTTGATGTTCAAGTAGTGTTCAACGTGATCTATAGGATCAACCTCATCTTCCTCACAGACAGCTCGATATATCTACATAGTACATCAAAGAGTGAGCTGCTACAAGTTGACATTACACTAGGATAAAGATAAAATAGTACACTCACCAAAGAACATCCACTAAACGCTTGTTGTAGATCCGAGCCAATAAGCCAACTCCTAACATAAGGGGCAGCTTCGTGGCTACAATATATATCTAGATCAGAATCGGGCCAAATCATACTAGTTATTGCTTGAATGCAAGTGCTTCCACTACAAAGAGTGGAGAATGTACAATTACCAGTCTCATGAGTAATGCATCGATACAATCAAGTCACACACGACAATCATAAAAACTTACCTAATACACACTGATCGGGGAGAAGGCAATCTTTCCGTCATAGATGTAAACGAATGTAGTGGATCTTGACATTTGAAGCTTGTGGTCCCACCCTTCAATACGAATCTCAAGCTGTTGTTCAGAGATCTAGCCAAACATGGTTTGTATATAGGACAAGCCACCCCCAACGCATGCACATCATGAGGCAAAAGGAAATCGACGAGATGCTCTCTTAAAACCTCTGGCATATTGTTTAGGGACATAATCATGATAGATGTAATGTGATGTGGTTGTTGTTGACTTTGATTAAAATCATGTCATGATCTTTAACTTTTGGAAAACCAAGATCAAGATCTCATCAATAATTTCAAGAATAAGAATAAGACCAAATAAGCAAAGCTCAACCCTTTGTAAGTTCATTCATTCTAGAATCATAACTAATATTACTCTTCATCACGTAACGAGGCAGGAAATTGCAGATTATGCCGCTGAAGAAGAGTTAGTTCAAGGGGGTCTAAGGGGAAGTGCTCTGGAACAGTTGGAAGAGATTCAGCAGAGGAAGGCCCGTGCTATGAGGGGAGGTTCTCAGATATCATCTAAATAGTCAATCATTGAAGAAGCTCTGCCAGCTACAGGGTACGATTAGTTTTTTATTACGAAACTAAGCTCCTTTATAACAAATACTATTTCTTCTGTCTCTTCTTCCCTGTCCCTTTCTTCTGTACAATCTTTCTCTTCTTATCAAGCCCAGCGTTCCTCCTAGCTAAGTTAAAATCCCATATCATACTACCGTCTTTACTAGGATGATCTTTATGCCCACTGAAATACCAGTCAATATATTTGTTTCTTTTAAGATCAGACACATAACTAACCGTATTCCAATCACCTCCATTAATCAAGAGTCTCATATCATCTCCTTTTCGGACTCGAGATAGTGATACGTATAAATCTTCCCATTTGATCTTGTTGAGATGATACGAATGCTTTGATATAGATAGTATGATGCGATGGATGGTCTTGCCCTATACAGAGAATGAAACAGGTTAGTTAATGCAGCAATCATAATGCAGTACAACGGATTAAATATACTAAACACCTACCTGAGCTTTGTCAACTGTGATGCTAAAGGCTGGCTCAATTGGAAAGTAGTCCTTCAGCATAACCGAAGAATCGAGATAATAGTATTGCGAGTCCATCCTAACACAACCAGGGATGTATGTTTTCTTACTTTGAATCTTTTTGCCATCCCTCATTGAAATTGGGATTACAACACGCCCGTCCTGAGTGATACTACCTTTACCACTCTCTAGCCACTCCTTCCTCTCTTTTTCCTTCTTGGCCTTATCAGAAACTGAATCCTCGTCAAAATCTGGAAAGAGCTCAACATTGATAGCTGTGGGAGGAAAGTCAAGGTCGATAACATTACCCGGTGCAGCTTGAGCACATTGCAATCTAAATTTGCTTCTTTGATGTTTGTCTTCGAATGATAGCGAGTGGTACTTGATTACTGTGCCATTTGCAAGACCATCGTCACTGTTAATATTGGATGTATTGAGGTAACCCATTGCTTCAGGTATATAAAACTCCCAAAACGAACTGTGTTGCATAGCATGGGCAATGCATGCTTCGTTCCTTGGTCTTCCTTTCCAAGACCCTTCTCTTTTCCGAGGCCATCTGAAGGTGTTGACGCCATGATACTTGGCCCATCGTTTGGCTTGCCATGCATTGATTTCTCTTCTCTCAGCGTTACCAGTGACAATGTTTGTTGCAAAGCGGAAGTCATCACAGGCTATATCCTCTGCAGATAGCTTCTTGTACGTATTTTTCAAGTCTTCGACGGTAATAACTCCTGTGGAACTCATCTTATCAAGCAATGCCATATGTTTTGGATCTCCAGATCTATGTTGACTTGTCAACTTGATGTAACGGAATTTGGAGAATAGATATCCTCCCGTCTGAGCTAGCCCGAGTTTCTCGGCTGATTTCAGTGTCATAGGCTTACCCTTTTCTTCAATGTATGACATTATACATCCTGGTAGAGTCCCCGCATCGCCACCAGCAGTTGGTGGTTTCTGCTGGAAATCTCCAAGCAGTATGACCATGCGCCCACCAAATGGCTTATCGCTACCAAACAGCTCCTGCATTCGAATGTTGAGATATGCCAACATGTATGGCTGAACCGTAGATATCTCGTCAATAACAACAGCACATATATTCTCAACGTTCTGACCAAACCTTCTCTTCAGAGCCTGCAACGCGTCACCGTTCCAAGGTCTGAATGTAACCCTCTGCCCTTCGCTGAACACTGGTATATTCCAAGTCCTGAGCAATGTTGTCCCGCGTATACCAACAGCGGCTGAGCCCATGTAAGCGTTTTTCATTTGCTCTCCCACTTTCATAATCTCAACAATACCATCCAATGACTCGATGATCTTAGACTTGCCATTTCCTGGCTTGCCGCAGACCAACACATTGGGAGCCTCGTAGTCCTTATCTCGAGCCCTGCCAGATCGTATAGCTTTGAAATGCTCATGAGCTATATTGATAACAATGTCCTTATCAGCCGATAGATCCTGAGCCTCGATATATTCTTTCACCTTCTTGTCTAGGTCAGGGACTGTACAATACATGTTTGTTGTAGAAGCATTACCATCTTTGACACTGTATGTACTCTTGGCTTTAGACTTCCTCTTCGATTCATCCAATTCCATGTCGAAGGGAACGTCTAGAACTCGTTGTCTTGAGTTCCTTGAATCCGAACCGCCTCTGGTAGTGGTATTAGACCCTACGGTCTTATCATCCAATTTGACCAGAGTACTAAGTATTGCACTGCTATGACCAAGATGCTTCCGTGCATCTGTCTTCTCTTGACTTGACAGATCCTGCACAACATTAGATATATAATCTAGTCCATCGTCGCCAATAACTGGCTTGAGATTACCACCAAAGAATTCCTTGCTGGCCTCTCTCTCCTCTGCCGACCACATAGTCCTTGCTCGTCCGCGATGCGCTGCAAGCATCTCCCTCTTTTCCCTATCAACCCTCCAACTTTCAATAACAAAGTCAATTAGCTCAAGACGTAACCTGCTTATAATACTATCGTTAATTACACGACTCCTTAGCAACTGATACTTGTAGAACTTCACAAAGGCATCATAGTCGTATTTATAGGTATTTGTTTGGTCTTTCTTGTATAGTTCAGTTTCTGGACGGAACATAGTCAGGTAGAAATGAGCAAAACGATCCGCCTTGTCTCTCCATTTTGCACGTCTATACTCGTAATTTTCCTTTTTATCCTCGTAATCATCGTCAGATTCGTCAAAGTCTTGTTGAGGCACAACCCTCGGAGGAGTTGGAGGAGATCTTGTGAATTTCGGAGTCATTGCTTTCGACCGCAGACATTGGTGATAGTTATTTTCAATACCCAGCCCTTTCTCAAAAGGGAATCTTTTACTTGACGACCTCCCACTTGTACATGTGTCATTTGACTCATTTTTAGTCTGGACAACTTGTACAAAAGCAGAATACTCATATCTATTCAAATTCCTCAAGGCTTTACCACGATAACGGTATAAAGCAGCATATGAAATGGGCTGTTTTGTGCCATCATTCATCTTGAAAAATGGACAAAACCCAAACGAGGCATTGATGAAAGCAAAATCGTCATCACTTTCATCCTCGTCATCATCCTCGTCATTCAGACTTTGTGTAATAGAATGCATGCTACTTTCGTCGTGGCCCAAATCGTCTTCATCACTAGCGTCGCTACTCTCTCTGTCCTTACTATAAAACATATTCTGAAGTTCATCGGCAATTTCATCCTTGTCCATAGCATCCACATTATCAGAACAATCCAATTCATCATGATCTAGATTAATCCCTCGGCGAACGTCGGTATCAACAAAATTTTCATATGCAGTGGTATTGCACGCCACGAACGATTCTGAACACAAACTAGCGTCCATCTTTAGCAAACTGGCAGCAATCTGGGTATCACTAACCTCTATTAAGCCGTTCATTTTATTGATAGCACGTGTCAGTACATGCTGGGCACGTCTCTTGGTCGTGTTGCTATCTTCAGCAATACTTGGATATTTAAGGGCATCTTCTCGCGCCTTCAGTAATATTGGTAAAGCATCAATGATCTTCACACCGTCCTTATTAATATAAGGGCCAATATAGAATAGGGCCGACTTGCTTTGTTCTGAAGAGCCAAGATATATAAGATTGCTGTTACAGCCGAGCACGGAAGTCAAATAAGGATTGAACTCAACCACTTTCCCGTTACGTTCTGGAAGATGCTTTGACACCAATCCATACAGCACCTTCAAATCATATAAATTGAGCTCATGCAAACTATCCGTGACACCTTTCAACTTTGAAGTCATCAACTTGTAGTGATACTTTGCAGGTCTGATAGCTTTTCCTTGGTAATATCTTGGATTGTCTACACCATGATTGGGCTCACGACGTAGATGAATAGTAGTTCTATCCTTGTCTGTGCCAAAGAACTCGACTCGTTTATATGAAGCATACTTCTTGCTATTTTTCGACGAGACACCACCGACATCCTCATCCTCACCCTCATTACAAACCTCCTCTTCGTATACGGCAACGTTGAGTTTCTCCATCTCTGCAAAGAGTCTAATTTCAAGTTCCCCGCCCTCAAAGCAGTCATCTCCAGTAACATTCTCCATTAGCTGAATGTACTGCTCCATTGTATCTTCGGTAACATGTTCTGCATCCATTCTAGACTCAATGTACTGTGCTACAGTTGATGTATCAGATTCATCAAACTTGTATTTGTGTCCCTTTGTTCTCAAATGACCCATCAACTCACTTCGTATACATTGAACGGATTTCTTACCCGCTTTGAGACGAGAGGACTCTATCAACCCCAAAAGTAACGTGAAGAAGATGTTATTATTATCTTCCTCGTCGAAATGATGTAAATCAACTTGCTCTACTGGCAAACTTATAGAGGCATCCTTAAACACTGACGAACGAATACTTTCACTGTCTCCCTCATTCTCACTTGGCAACATCTCCTCGCATAGTCGTGATATTATTTCTTCTTTCGTCACGTCTTCTTGTAGTGGGTCCAAATCCTTCAACACTGGTCTATTTAGCTCCCATATAACAGTACGGCTACTATCAGATTGAAGAGGATATATGAGCTCTTTTGTATCATAACGATCAGGGTCCCATGATTGAATACAGTCCTGACTCCCTTTCAAAGGAGACCCATCGGGTTCCTCTATCTCGTATTCTGTAATATGCGGATCCAGTTCATCCCATTGAGTTGTGCCATCAGGTTGAACGGAAGCTAACAACTCTATGGGTCTTGTACCATTGCTAAGAGCCTTCGGGAAGCAAAGTCTGCAACCGTGCCAACCCTTAGGTGGCTTCTTGCAGGTAAACGTATGCATGTGAATACCACTGTGACATATGATTACAGCCACAAATGTCTTAAAATCATCCTCCATGTGACGCGGTGGAAGCTGTGCTGCTCTTGGTTTAGGCCTAGAGCTAGTGAGACCCTGAGTCGTCTGTGAAAATGAAGTATTTGCTGCCAAAATCGGCTTCTCAGGAGGAATAATGTTAATACCTGGAAATTGTTGGCTTATTTGCTGTATATCATCATCATGTTCACAATGATCCTCCATACAACCCTCGTCAATACATCTACTTTTCAACAATTTCTTGCCATACTCAGCAAATGCACCAGGGGACGAATGATCTTGTTGACTATCACCTTCTTTCTCAGAATCAACAGATAAAAGCCTGTGGATCTTGGGCGGAGCAGCAATACTGACATCATCGTCTGATGCAATTGATTCGCCCTCTACAGAAGAAGTAGACTCAATTATGTCATCCATGGACTCAATAAGACGATTGACTATGTTTCGGTTAGACAATAACGATAACGTAACCAATGAGAGTATCCTCATTAAAAAAAAACTCACCGTTGGTAGGGCTCTCCATATCATGATCATCTAACTCATTGTAATCAACGGCTAAACCTTGCTTCAGATCTCGAAGTTTATTCTGACGAACCTTCTTTAACCCTCTGACTGTCTTGATATTCATGTGCACTAAGTCTTTGACGTGTACATGCCTATCAAGTTGAGCACAATACTGAGAATCTAACAAATCTGACACTTCCTTGCATAACTTGGGTATGTCTGATACAAACTCAATGAATCTTGGAGATTGTCCTGCCCAAATGATAACATGGAAATGAAGCGATCCGCTGTGAGTAACTTCGTTCTTACCAAAGAAAGCTCGTGGAATACCAAGTAGCCCCACCCGATCAAAGTTGATCCAGTCACGTTTTTTATAATTATCTTCGTACACAGATGGCCTAATACCAACAAGGATTTCCATAATGTCATTCACAACTTGCTTATAAGCAATAGCAGCCCCAACAGGGTTATTGTTCATCAATTTAAGTCGTTCTTTGTAACCATGTGGTATACGAATGGTCCCGACATGTTCATCCTCCAGTGCGATACCTCTATCCATTTCAATATGAGAAGCATTTGGTACAACGGCTGGGAATTCTGAATTACTAGAACTACGAAGGGCAAACCTAATGGCGATTGGATTATTGATATCATCAATGCCAAATGTGAGGAAGGCGGGGGCACACCCAAATCGTCTACCCAACGCAAGTATCTCCCCTGCGCTCCGATTCCTCTCCATGGCCCCGAATGCTGACATTCTACCACCAAATGTCATCAAAGGTGTGATTTTATTCAATACATACTTTGCATCAGAACAATCCGGATCCTTAGCCGAAGCTTCGAGCTTGTCTTGGAAATCTTGAGATGCAAACTCATCTGCAAACTTCTCGAACTCTTTGGGATTTGTAGATGCCTTTGCGTGCATATTCATGATCACGCCATGTCTTCGATTAGATTCGAACAACTGACAGAGTAGCTGCCTATTGCACGCTGCATTTGTTGTATACTGCATTGTAAGGTGCTCTATTTGACTCCTGTTGAGATTTGGACGAGAGCTGTTGTATGCAAAGCCAAATATGAATACGTCTGGTGACGATTTAGCCATAATTGTATCGCCGTATTCAAATTCATTCAATGGATCGCCTTCTCGTCTTGACACAGCAACTGCAAACTTGCTTTTCTTATTGTCTGCAATACTCAAAGCCTCTACTGCGCTATCAAGATAATCACGATCGGCGTCCTTAGCACTTCTATTAGCAGCAGATGTTATGAACGAACATCGCAAAGGAAAGTCAACACTGTCGCTACCCGATTCTTCGTCGTCTTCAGCTTCCATATCACCATCATTTTCTGTTTCGCCACTAGTCCTGATATGTCTAGCATCATCCTTTGCAATCTCGGTCTCCCTTAATACATTCTCATCATCTACACGCCCAGCATCATGGACAAGAGTTTCCCTAGCACACTGCATTATGGATTTGACTTCATCGTATTCAGGTAGGTCGTCATCGTACTGATAGTGACAATTGACTTCTTGTAAAACCTTCAGCCATTGGTATACGACCCAAGCTCGTCCCTCTACATTCGAAGAG
>Ga0214478_100705_pt1 | contig 18870 bp, 17 predicted proteins | sample M1_20Mar14CPVII9_2_FD_178001 | JGI IMG/M metagenome (GOLD analysis project Ga0214478, IMG submission 178001) | Marine eukaryotic communities from Monterey Bay, California, United States - M1_20Mar14CPVII9sort6BwellD7 | ecosystem: Environmental > Aquatic > Marine > Unclassified | place: USA...
GATCGATCTGTCTCCTTTGGATGTTTGGGTGTCCGCCACTACCTTCCTGTGCTCTATTTTCCTGCCAGTGCTTGTCAAAGCCATCCCATGTATAGATAAGGACTTGGGAATGTGTACTATAGCATATATGCATCACTCATGGTGGAGTTACAACAAGATGGCTACACTTGAAAGACAAGAGAATCCGACTTTTCGGCGATGATCGATCCGTCTCCTTTGGATGTTTGGGTGTCCGCCACTACCTTCCTGTGCTCTGTTTTCCTGTCATTTCTTGTCAAAGCCATCCCATGTATAGATAAGGACTTGGGAATGTCTAAAAGTCACTGACTACCAATTCTATCTTCTATCTCAGGTAAATTGTGTATCAGGCGTATCATTTTGATACCCTACATCCATGCCACATCCAATTTATCTATTGTTTTGTATCATCCTCCGTACCCACTTGGATTCGAGTGTAGTAACGCATTATCAATCTGCCAACTATATGCCTCTCTGAAACTTAAAATGAAACTTGCATTAAATTTCATTTTGGCTGACATAAAGAGAGATGATAAAGAGATCATAAAGCTATGTCAATAATATTGATACTATTGTTCGCAGCCATAACTACAGGGTCTGCCTTCATTACTAGTGGAAAAAAGGCAGTGACTTCTCAACTAACCATGTCCAATGCCGATCATGTCTTGTGGGATATGTGAGTTGTGTTATTTTTTGATTATTGAGTAATGTGATGTTGATGTCTAATAATATAATATTATCATCCTAATTATATTATCATCTCTCTATTTAAGGCCCGTATCAAATAATGGTGCACGATGTAGAATTATTCTCTATAAAAAGGGAATCACTGAACAACAAGTAGAGATAGTCTCGCCGATGCAATTAGGAGGACTTAAATCAAAGGAGTATTTAGAAATCTCTCCACAAGGATATATGCCGTGTCTATCGATTCAAAAGAAGGATAATCCATATGGTATCACATCATTAGCAGAAAGTGACACCATTGCTCGATATTTATTATCAGAATATGAACATATTGGTCCATCTTTCTTAATTAACCATCCAAAGTCTAATCAGATTGCTCGATGGCATGACCAATATCTAACTACTGTGCAAGGATGTTTATACAAACCATCATCTCGTTTACCACTTGGTGATTATCCTGATCGCAAAAGTGCCTTGGCAGGTAAGATATGATATACATGTTTTATGTGCATGATATGACCATGTTCTAACTTGTTTATTACCTTTATGTGTGATGATATTAGCATATCGTAAGAACTTACAAGTAATTGAAGGATTTATTGGCGATGAGGACACGACGTTTCTCTGCGGTGAAGAGGTTTCATTAGCTGATGCAACACTATTCCCTTCATTGGTATTTGCAAATTACATGTTGCCAAAGTTTGATAGTGATGTGAACAACCCAGAAGCTCCATTACCTCCTAAATTGTCGAAGTATTTTGATAACTTATGCAAGAACGATGATGTCTTTGCAAATGTGTATGATGAAATCATGGATGCACTAGTGAACTCTTGGGAAAAGAAGAATCATCGATGGGATACTATCTGGTTGGCTGGTTTACGAGATACAGCACCGGGCACCTTATTTGATAAGATCATTTCTGGTGATATCCCCGCAACAATTGTTAAACAAGATGACCACATTTTGGCATTCAAAGATATTAATCCACTCGCTCCAGCACATATTCTGGTTATTCCCAAGGATAGAAACGGGCTAACTGCTTTGAGACAAGCTACTCCAGAACATACCGATATTCTAGGAAAGCTACTTGTTGCAGCTGGAGAGATTGCAAAGGACGAGTCATTAGGTTTTGGTGATGGTGCACGAATTGTCATAAACGATGGCACAGATGGAGGGCAAGAAGTTCATCATCTCCATGTACATGTGCTTGGCGGTAGAAAGATGGAGTCAACATTTGGTTGACCAATGGATAATGTTAAAATTGAGTTAATTGTTATCATGTGACTTAGCTTATCACTTCATATTTTCTGTTGCTGGTTGACTTTGCCTCATCTTTCTTTGCCTTTGAAGTGTTGTCGTCGATAACTGGACATGGATCTTCATTGAATGAATCAAGAGTGGAGAGGAAGAAATCCTTTCCACTGACATATACATCATCTGATTTTATAAACTTGTTTTTGATCCACCAAGTTGTCTTGATCGTCTGTTGAAGAAGTTCATCTCTAATCTTGCTATATTGTGTATCACAAATATCGATGTACTCTTTATACCAATCCTGATTTGAATTCGATTTCATCTTGCCAAAATCATATATGGGACTATTCAGTCCAAGGTAGCGCTGCAGATCATGTTGAAGCTTCAGTCTCCTTTCTTTATTCTTATCCTTTAGTTGCTCATCTATATACACGAACACTTTGTAATTGTTTGCAACTACCCGTCTAGGCCAAAAGTGTGTCCCATTCTGCATATCATATGTCTCTTCTGTTGTAAGTGGGACCTTATCAAGCTGCATCAGGTACTCTTGATACCTTGCTAATGCTGTAGTCACTACTCTCCAATGTTTTCTACCATTCATTAACTCAAATGGTTTTGGAATTGTTTCCATATCTGTCATGTTGTACTTGAAATGCTCCCATACACGATAGTTGTAAAAACTTTGGAACCAGTACACAGGATGTCTTAATCCTATGATAAGACGTACGTTATCTGATATTTGTAATAAGTTCTCAGTTGCACTTGGCAGTCTAACGAAAGCAGGACATTTGATACCACACTTTTGTTTGGAGATAGTTTGAATACTTTCATGAGAGTATTTTAGTAAATGATTGTTCCATGAACTTTCACCACCTTTCTGATGTAGTTGACAAAACTCCGACGACGGCATGAATACTTCATGATGCCTCTGCAGCGCATTAAGTAATGTAGTTGTACCAGTCTTTGGGAATCCATAGATTGCAAAATCAATAGTGATATTATCCACAATATGGAGATCATTCTGTTTTTCATGTCTCTCTGTTGTAGTATTCTTCTTTTCATTTATAATGACATGAGTCAATTGCAATGATCGTGTAGATATAAATGTTGATAATAGTAGTATTGATATTACCGGTAACAAGGTTAAAGCCAATTTTATATTGTATGATGACTTCATATTTTATATTGTATCATATCAATGCTTCAGCCTATATGCGGTGCAAGATATTTATTGATTGTAGTGTAGTTTCTTTTAATATTCACCATAATATACATGTGAGTATTTATTGTGGTGTAGTTCTCTTGAAGTTCACTATTACAATCACATATAGATGTGCGCACTTATTCTCTCAGATGCATACCACTACATACACCATTTAAATGCAATAGTTGGTTGCCCGCGACGGCTGGCAGATAGTACTAGAGTGAAATTTAATCGGAACTTATAAATAGAAGTTTCAATATATGTGATACGCACACACTTAAACTTTAAAGATTGTACTTTGGTACAATATAGGGCTGGGATAGAACTATCGTAGTATAAGGTTGGTGCAACTATATAAGTTATACTAGATTAAACACAAAACACCCCCTTCTTCACTAACGACCACCAGTAATCTGTTGTCTCAAAGCCAATATACTCTGTTGCTTATCCGGTGGCAAAAGTTGTATCTGTTGAGGAGTTAATGCCATTACCTGTTGAACTAAATTAGGATCCAAGCCTGCCACACCTGTCACCGTCGCTTGTGGTTGTTGCTGCATTGTAGGAGGTGCTGCTGCCATAGTTGTTGGGGGTTGCATCATGGGTGGAGGCGGGAAGTTGGGTGCAGCTGCAGTCTGCCGAGCAGCAGCACGTGGATCGGCAGCTCTTGCTCGTGGATCTGATGGCATTGGGCAGTAGTGAAAGGTTTGTGAGTAATGAAAGTGCAATGTGAGTAAAGAAAGTGCAATGTGAGTAAAGAAAGTACAATGTGAGTAAAGAAAGTACAATGTGAGTAAAGAAAGTACAGTGTGAGTTTTTATTATTGTGTCTTGACTGTTGGAGAATGTTTTATTGTTAGGAGTAGGTAGATTATGAAGGTTTTAGGTTGTTTATTTGTTGTTCTTGATCGAGGAAGGGTTGTCGTTAATCGCCCCATTATTCTCCCTCCGATTCCTCCGCCCTTTCTTGTGCTGCCAACTTCGTTTCATATGATTTTTTCACTGTATCACATATTTTGGATAGTATTAATTCCATATGACAGATTCTAAAGTGTGAACTATCTTTGTAGATGAAGACATATCCACTGTCAAGGCATGGCTTGATGACGTCATTTATTATATCAACCCATTTGCGAAATTTATTGAAAGGCGATAAATCTAGTTCTTTGTTCCGTATGTACTTGGGATTAAATGCATTGACACGTCCTCGGAAGAAAATTGATGCCGCATTATTCTTCAGACACTGATTATTTGTTCCTAAAAGGACATAGTGGTCTGGTATAGGATATTGTTTGAATTGTGTCGAATTGGTAGCGGTGAACACAACCTCACAATCTGACTTCGCCCTGGGGACTAGAAACACACCATTTTGGGTTAGGGATCTCCAAGCTAATGGTAAAACCATTAGCTTGTATGATGATATTGAGTGTTTTCTTGTATTGCCCCAAGTATCTGTTTCACGTCCATATGTAATAGTCATATTTGTCTGTGTTTCAGGAGGAGGTGGTGGTGGTGGTGGTGGTGGCGGCAGGGCATTTGATGATCCATTGTTTCTATTGCCACCAGGTAATGATTGGTTGCTGTTGCTTGTGATGTTGTTACTGCTGGATGATTGGCTTGCACTTCCAGCCAATGTTTGGTTGCTAGTAGTACTACCAAACGATGATCGGTTACTAGTGCTACCACTGCCACTTCCAACCGATGATCGGCCACTAGTACTACCAGGTATTACTGATCGGCTACCATTGCTACTGCTAACCGATGATCGGCCACTAGTACTGCCAAATGATGGTCTCTCACTGCCACTTCCAATCGATGTTAGGTTACCAGACATGTTCGATGCGTCACGTTTATTGCCGGCAGTCAACTCATTTCTGTAATGGTTTTGAGTGATCAACTTCATCCTTCTGATGAACATTGAAGATCGACCCACTGCTTGAATTCTTTCATAAAATGTCATCTCTTTCTTGAGGTATTCACTTTGTACTTCGGTATCTCTTGGTGAAAGTGCACAATCTACATCAGTAACCCATCGTCGGAGTGTGTCACAATAATTCATGTTTGCAGGAATCACGGTTGCCGTTTTCTTCATGTCGTTCACAACTTTCCACCGGAAAGCAATTTGTAATCCTGGAGCACACATCGCTCTCAACTTTGAATCATCCATTTCACAGCCATTGAAAAGAACAGAATAGATAGCTTCTAAATGTTCCAATTCAGCAATAGCCACGTTGGCATCATGTATGGTCACATCAGTGTCAATAATAGATTGCAGTAAAGAGAGTTTCATTTCAGTATTCGAAGGAATACCCGTGCCATCGAGGGTAGACCTTTTTGAAATTGCCTGTCAAATTGAATGGCAGGAGACAAATGAGATGTGGAACACAACGCAGAATGAAATTATTCACCTCATAGAACACTTACCAGAACTCTTTTGTGGGCATCACGCAGTTTTTTCCAATATTTGTTGTCGTTGTCTTTGGAGTAATCCAACCTTTCCTCCAAACGGACGAATTCGTTACCAGTTAAATGTGGACGGCATACTTTCAAAATATCTAATGCATTAGGAGCGGAGTTGACTAAGTATTGCTCAACCTTCATAATTTGCTGGTTCATAGCATCTTCATCCTCGCAAGCACCAAACAAATCGATTGGTAGAAAGGTATCTCTCCAATCACAATATATTACCCAATCAACACCCACTACATTTCCACCACGTCCTTGACATTCCTTGGCAGCATCAGGAATGCGAGTATGATGAGAACAAACAAATAAGTTGATGCCATGTTGAGTAATATCTGTTGTTACTTGCCCTCCACCTGCAACAATCATAGCAGCCAGTCTGTCTTTTCCTACACACTCTTGAAGGTATAAATAAGCTACTTTTCCATTGAAAGCATCATTCTTTCTTTGATCTTCAGGCACACGGATCAAGTTCGATGAGAATGATCCAATGTTGTCAACTTGGTTCTTTCTCTCAGCAAAGCGCTCATGTAACTCATTTACACCAGGGATACTGATGATGTCGGCATCTGACTCGAGTTCGGTTTGACATGATGGACAATGATCATTGTGTTTAAAGTGTTCATTAGTACACTGTGTACAAAGTGTACAATCTTTAACACAGCTCGTGAGGAAGAAACTTCCGTGTATGCTATTCTTGCACCTTCCACATTGAAGTCTATTAGCATCACCCTGCTCAAGATGAAAGGTGGACCTGGGGGTCGATGTAGTCACGGTGGACGTTGGATTTGGACTGTAGTTATGTAGGTATATGAATGAGTTCAGAAGTACAATTGAGGTGTGTGAGAGACATATACTTAAGGATACCGAATGTGTCTTGAAAAAACGAACATAAGATAAGCACAAACGAACGAACTTACGGTTGACGGTTGTTACTCGATTGGAAAGAACGAGGTGGTTGGGTGGCATTGCTACTATGTGTACGAAACGATTCCATCCTTCGCTCCCTAATACCACCACCGCCAAGTGTTTGTTGCTGTTGTTGATCAGAAAGACGGCCGCCAAGTGACTGCCGGCTGTTATCATTACCACCAACGCCAAGTGGTTGTTGCTGGTAACCACCACCGTTATTACCACGGCCAGACTGTTGGCTGTTGTAACTTCCAAGAGAGGAACGATTGATCATACTTCCAAGAGAGGAACGATTGCTCATACTTCCAAGAGAGGAACGGTTACTTGACCACAACGACGCCGCCGAAATTTGTCCACTGCTGTCAAATCCACCGTAATTGGCAGTACTCGAAGCAGCACATGCACTCGAAGATACAGTCATTGAATTGACAGTAGAAGATTCACCGACTAATGTGGCACCATCCGAAGCTCCACCACCCGAAGCAGCAACACTACTTGAGTTGTTTGTAGGACGTGTAACACCTGAAGAGCCACCACCCGTATGTGCCATACTTGAATTGGTAGTAGAATTGGCAGTGCCAAAAGCAGCGCCAACACCCGTACTTGCAACACCATTAGGATTCACAGTGGCAGTAGAATTGAAAGCTGAGGGAGGGTTGCCTCGTCCAGTACCTTGCACTCCAAAATATGGAGTTGATACCATACCACTGCCATAACCCTGGGGATTGAATGTTGGCTGTCGCGGATGAAACCCTTGTTGATTAGACAAAGCCGACGCTACCGTAGGGTTTGACAATGATGGTGTAATGAAACTCCAAGTCGATGACTGAGACTGAGAGGCGCCACCTTGTGTCGAAGGGGGTATACCTTGTCCAAATGACCGGGCCAAATGGGGGGCACCATGTCCAAACGATGTTGAGGGGCAACCAAATGTCTGTCCGCCAAATTGCTCAGATGAGGAGGGAGTTGAATGAAACAGTGCACGAGCCAACCCATCGTCAGAAGAAGGGGCTGGCTTCATTCCAACAAACTTTACCTCAGGACTCTCAGGATCTTGTTTGCTAATATAGAGGGGGGGGAGAGATGAATGATCAAGTGTGAGAATGGAAAGTGAGGAGTTAAGAACAGACCACAGATAGACAAACAAACAAACAAATACTTACACTTGAACCATTGGCATTGATGATTTGGCAACAGATGTAGCAACAGATGTGCTGCAAGTTAACTGTTGTTTCAACTCGTCCCGTTTCTCCTTCAACTTTTCGGCCTCGTCAAATTCCTCATTGTCAGCAGCAGTCTGTAAGGCTGACTCGGCATTCTCTAACTTTTCCCTTAACTTAACCTCAGAGTGACCATAAGAAGACTTGAATCTTTGGAGCTCTTCTAACAGTTCAACAATCAATTTATTACGTTCTTTTTTAATCTTCTTACAAAGAACAAAATCCTCTGCATCTCTTGCTTTACTCAAATCTTGATTGAGACCAATAAGACGAAACTTCTTGGGATCCTAAGAATGATGTGTAAAACGATTTGTTTTGTTAGTAACAAATCAATTAGATGAATATACAAATACTTTAATCACTAAATCAAAAGAGCAACTTACAAATGAATCGAGCACATTCTTCAATTTCAAAGCTGAATCGAAATCTTCTTCTCTGGCAGCTTTCTCCTTAAGCTTTGTCAACTCCTTAATATCTTGTATAGCATTATTAAACTTTTCTCTATAATCGTCCGCCATTGTAGGAAGAGGTGACCTCAATCAGAGGAAACACTATTCACCAGCTCCAACGAATTGTTTTTTTTTTCCTTCACCAGTTGTGCAAACTGTACAAAAAAACTACACAAAAATGCAGGGCTGGAGCACGAGCAGTACATAATGGGACTTGATATGTTTCTTGAGAACTACTACTTCTCTTCTTCTACTACTTCTCTTCTCTACTACTACTACTACTACTACTACCTACCAATGCAACTGAAACTAACAAACAAATAAACAAACAAACAAAACACACACACAATTTAAAAAACTTACTTTTTCTTCCAGTGGGCTGAGGCATTGCCATGGAAGGTGGGGGTTGTGCCACTGCTGGAGGGGGCACTGCACCGACACGTGCACGAGGATCAGATGGTATGGCAGCACCTGGAGGTGGAAGGCCTGGTGCAGTTGTTACCGGAGTTTTGATCATGTCAAGCTGCAATCATTTTTAATATCATGATGGCAGAGATTTTATTTGAATAAAGATTGATATTAGCAATAAACAAATCACATCACACCAAAAGAAGATCATTTTACCACAATATAATAATACATACCTCACTCATACAATACAAAATAGCCTCTGGCAATTGAGGATGCTGTGTTAACACCTTTCGAGCCTCATCAGGATTACTATCAGCAATCTCTTTCAACTTGGCAACTACATCATATAACTCGCCTTTATTCATACTCTTTAAAGACTGTGCAACAGCCTTACTACCAGCAACACCTGACGATGAGGTAGCAGATGTAGCAGTGTTCTCCTTCTTTTCATCTTTTGTACCTAAATCCATACCTAATTGATTTGCCAATGTTTCTAAATGACTTGAATTTGAAAAGTTCACACGTATCTTACGTCCATTAATTTCATATTCATTCATATTACGAATGGCTGACAATGCGGCCTGTGGATCTTCGAATTCAATAAAGGCAAATCCACGAGGTTTACCCGTTTCATTATCAGTTACCATTCGTACTTTAATAATCCGTCCTAATTCTGAAAATGCAGAGTATAATTGTTCTTCTGTTGTATTGAAGGCTAAATTACCTACGAAGATGTCATGTTTCTGCCCTGATGTGTTGGCTGATGGTGGTTGAGTGGCAAGAGTACCAGTAACCATTGGTTGTTGTAGCGTAGGAGGAGCTTGACCGTAATAACTCATAATGTTATATAATGTAATTTAATGTATTTATTAGTTATTGTTCCGATTTGATACCTTTCCTTTTCTTTACTATAATATGGTATAATATTTTATGGTATAGCTGTGTAAACTTTAGATAATATCTTTGTTCAAATTTAATGTAACACTGTGTTCAATAACTTTTGTATATTGACAGCTTTCACCACCACCAATTTTAATGAATACTTCACTGAATTATAACTTCCTTTCTTCTAACTACTGCCGTTGTACAATGTGTAAAGTCTATGTTTACGTTAGTCCTCTTGGACAGGATTATCGACCAATTCAAAGGCAGGGTCGCCAAGGGTATCTTTTTGCAAAAAGGCAGGCACTAGTACGGCACGGATAACCAAAGTGAAGAATTGAAGAACTGTTTGTATCAGAGGTAGGTAGAAGCTAATTGATACCATACAACGGATGGTGTTGTCCATGCTCAAAGGGTTTATAATAATATAAGATCAGCTTCTAGCGCAATAGAAATTTCCCTCTGTGAAATTTACTTTCAGTTAAAACACAACACTGTCTGAACCAAAATATAAGGATTGTTACTCTGTATATTTTCATCTATCGGCGGTATTATATCATCGTCTTCTTTATCAGATGAGAATATATTTATTTAGAGGTTACCTATTAATACCTACCATATACCCATGCCAAAGGTTATATCTAATATAGTAATATGAGAAAGTCAAGAGATCCAACCAAACGATCAAACCAACCGTCACTACAACAACAGCCACCACCAAAATCTTATATGCACAAGTTCGGTACAAAAGTAACTCGTATTGCAAGTAAATCGTTACGATTGGGTGGTACTGCAGTCGGTATTGTAGCTGTTGCGCAGATTGGTTTACACTATTATCAATTAAAACAAGTTGAGGATTTCTTCGGTTCATCCATATCAGATGATAATGACAAGGAGAAGAATTCATCCAACAAGTACAAGAAGCGTGTATTAGTACTACCATTCGACAACCTTAAAATAATTGAGCAACGTAAAGCAGGTGAAATTGATTTACAACGATTTGCAAATAGAAACAATAAGCAACCAACAATAACAGTCGAGGCGAAACAGTTAGTAGATATCATCAAGAATGCAGCTTCTGATCAGACCATATCGGCCTTACATGCAGATTTTGGGGAAGGTTTGAGATATCCAATCGGTATGGCACATATTGAGGAGATTCGGAATGCTGTACGGATATTCAATGAATCACATCGTGTTCACCGCGAACCCAATGTGAACCACAATCCCGTATTTGCCATAATGCGGAATGGTAACCCCAAGCCAACATATGCATTCAGGCACGGTTTCTCTTGGAATGAATACTTTTTGGCAAGTTCATTTTCATTTGTTACCTTGCAAGCAAGGGGTAATTTAAGCTTGTTTGGAACTGCCACTTCAAATGTGTTTCTTGGAGGAATGTTTGACAAATATGGTATCAAAGCACATGTTTTTCGTCATGGAGAGTATAAGAGTGAGTATTCTTGTATTGTATGTGTTGTCACATTAGCCTCCCATATCAAACTCAAACTCTATATTCTGGCTCTCTCACACATTATCATAACACTAGATGCTCCAAGCATCTTTACAGATAAAAAGTATTCAAAGACACACCTCGAATCAGTAAAGTCCATGACATCATCTTTGAATAACACGATATGCACATGCATCAATAACTCTCGTGCTTTGAACTTCGACGACATAATGTGGAGATCAATCTTTGAGTATGGCAGTTTAACACCTCCAAACGCTACAGAAATCGGTTTGGTTGATGCTACTCCTCCAGTCGACTATCTTTTATCGCTATTGGATGTGAATAAGGAAGAAGTCAAGTTGAAGGCCATTGAGAATCTCCGCGAGGCAGTGAAGGAAGCAAAGAAGAAAGCGGTAAAGGAGGGCATGACTGTTGACAAAGGTGGAAAGAAGGTAGAAGATACCAAAGAGATGGCCAAAGACGACGAAACGAAGAAAAACAAGAAGGAGACGGATGCATCAGATGACAACAAGGTTGAAGCTACGGCTAGAAAGAAGTTTGAGCAAATATTTGGAATTAGCGAATGCTTTTCAAAGTTTACTGCCACTGAACAAATATCACTCGCACAATACAAACAAATGCTCAACAAGCGAGAGAAGATCAAGGCCACACAGCGCAAGGTCAGTAGTATGCTAGGGGCCAATAAAAGTACTGCAGTATCAATGTTATTGGATGGCTTAGGCATGCTAGCATCTGATGAATCTTTGGCTAAAAAAGACAAAGTTGCAGTTGTTACAGTTGATGGACAAATTGGTACTTCTCTATCATATGAAATAGTTAGATCTCTTCGACAAATCAAGAGCGATAAGAATGTCAAGTCTGTTGTATTGAGAGTTAACTCACCTGGCGGAAGCGTGGTATCATCAGAGGCAATCCTTGAAGAGATCAAACTATTGGACAAGGTAAGAAGCTGTTACTTTTATGATTGAATGATATACGACCACTCTGAACATCTAACATATATACCCGCCATACAGCCTGTAATTTGCAGTATGTCCAATTCAGCAGCGTCTGGAGGATATTATGTTGCCATGAACTCAGAGAAGATATTTGCAAACCCCACAACGCTCACCGGTTCAATAGGTGTATTTGGCATCAAGCTCGATGCAAGCAGAATGGCTGCTAGCTATGGCATCTACGGTGATTCACATCCTTATGATAGTCATGCTACTGCCAACAATCCTTTAACACCACTCACAACCAACACCAAGAAGAACATTGCTCGACAAGTGTTAGAATACTCTTCAAATTTCAACGACAAGTTAATTGTTATAAATTGTTACATAAACATCTCTATTCTATTTAATTAGTACCTAGTCTAGTTACGCATATACAGACTAGATAGGCACACTAAGGCTAAGTTCACACGACCTTCAGGGTTAAATTCATCTTTTTTACCCACATCTATTAGAGCGTTCATGATCACATTATTTCCAAAAGCATCATCATGTTTCAACTTATATCCTTTATCCTCCATATCATGCTTGACTAATGGAATCATGTCGCCTAAAGATACAATGAAACTAGCCACCTCTGTTGCCATATCTTCACATTCTACCCCAACATTTATATCTTTCATCTCTTTCAATGACTTGACATATGATTTATGAATAATACAATCTGGAACAGTACAACCTTTGTGTTGAAGAAGTTCTAAAATTGTACCATGTACATCTTCTGGTGCACCTATCCCTACTTCTGGAGAATCATTTTCCGAATGGTCAGGTTGAATCGGCATGGCTGGGGATGTGGAACCTTCATCTGCATCCGATAATATAATACTAATCATTAATAGTGCATGTTGCATCATGCTAAAGTGATGCTCATATACTATCATAGTACTTGTTAGATCCTCAAATGGCACTTTGTAAATCGGCGGAAGGGTAATATTCAATTCCTTCATTGCCCTCAATCTCAATTTCTCTAAATCTGTGTATTGATTATGTAACCTTTGTCTCAGACCCCAATGCATATCACCAACATATGGATCTTTATTAATTGTTGTATACTCTCTACTATCAGTATCAACTAAATTATTGTTACTGCCGCGATTATCATGACAATCAAAAGATAATTAATCCTTGGTATTTTAGTTTCAGGGCAGATATCCCAAGTTATGGATTTTGAATTGGGTAGAATGGGAATTGACGTGTCACCACGAGAGGTGCCTGTCTTATGATTATAATTGCAAAAGTAACCATGTGGACATGGTTGATTGAATTGTAATGGGCATGGTTCCAATTCTTTGCATCTATCATATCCAAACAAATCGTGGTCGATATTATGAAGGAGACGGATCGGAGTTACAGACCCATCATGGTCGTACAGACATATAAAACATGATTTAGAAATTCCAGGGTATACACCTTCGAGATATTTTGGTAATATATGGCGGTACATAAGGTAAGCTCCTCACCCCTGTACACGGGGGTAACTATTGTCTCTTTCTGGACGTAGTACCCCCGCCGATCGCTCATTGCGGTATCCTTTGTCACCCTCAACTCTCCCCTAGAAGTTTTTTCTGCCTTAAAAGCTCATGATGGTGATATGAGGTCTAGCAGGGTGCCTCTAGCGGCCTCCATGGTATAAACTACTAAGTAAATATAGGAGGATAGGTTTATAGATATCATTAACAATCTTAACTCCAATTCCTATTGTATAAATCCTACTGTAGCCTATGAAATAAAATACTTTCAACAGCCTACTGAAACAATGTTGTTGCTATCAACAATGATGGAATACATGGTCTATATGGTAGGTAGTACCTATCCTACCTTATTACCGGCGGCCTAACTACTTAGACGAAGATATACTATTGCAACAGATGCTCACATATACTACATCATCACTTTTATATACACTATTGGTAGATTGCACATAATTGCATCATTAAATAAATATAATTATATTGTGGAGGATGTAGCATCTTATATTACATGATAGCCGGCCTGAGCTGCTTCTAATATCATATATATTAATTAGCAATAGCAGCCTAGGAGTATACACACCACCACAATGATTAATTCAACCACTACTTAATTACTTAGGTGCATTACAGCCTGAAAAGTGGTGATGTGTTGTTCTACATCAATAATAAACTGTTGGTCACCAAATAAATTTCCCTATCGAATATTTATATATAGAGGAGCTTAAGTTTGGTAGGATTAGTCCTGAAGATCAGTCTATATTGAGTAATAATTGATAGTAGTAGAGGGCACCATTTTGTACGTGAAAAGCTTAGTGGTATCTTTTTGAAAATGTTGTCGAGGGTAACTAAAAATTAGAGCAGCCTTTTTGAGATGTGACAGTGAGCGATCGGCGGGGTCTTACGACCCCAGAAAGAGGGTTGGTACGACCCCGTGTACAGGGGTGTAAGCTCCTCATCGTCGGAAGACATTATTATAACTATTCCAATGAATTATAATAGCGCGTAATTTAATAGCAATATTATTTTCTTCTTTGTTTGCAGGGTATGGTAGGTGGAGTAATGTAATGTATGTTGCAATATAAAAAGATGGTACACCCTAAAATACCAATGACGGCAAATTCGGTGCACCACAAATGAAATAACTACTATACGATGTATATATCTACATCCACACTTTTATCATTAGAATACACCGTCTCGGTATATTGTATCGTCGTATGATGTTTTAGACGGCGAATACGTAATGCTAGTTGGTTTATGAAGGCTGTATTTACACTGCCTGGTGTTTGTGTATAGGATACCCCCAACAAAAATTCTCATATTTGTTAGTTGTTTGATTTTATATTTCACTAAGTTGAGCGGTGCTCTACTAACAAATTTCAGACCTTTTAGACTTAGCGAAAAAAATGACAAGCTCTCAATAAGTCAATGAGTTCTGTCACCCTGCCATACATTTTTGGCGATCAAACAAGAAAGGTATTCTATTGAACGAGGATGATTAATAGACTTGCATGTAAGGTACCTTATGACTACTTCAAGGGTATTGTTGCGACGAATAGAGCCCTCTCTTTGGTAGCAGTCGAACAAGTGGCTCAAGGGAAAGTGCACACCGGTGAGCAAGCAAAAGAAGTAGGACTCGTCGACGAACTGGGAGGACTAGACAGAGCAATATCATATGCAAAGACTAATCACGCTGAAACAGAACAGATTGATATAGAACATTGGCCAAAGAGAGTATCCAACCTTCAAGAATTGGTCCGTAATTTCTTCTCTGCTAGATTAGAAGCCGAGTCGAGTCAGTCGGGGTCATATATTGAACAACTATTGAATGAGGCAGCTGATCTTAGCTTTACAGAGAAGACACACTTTTTAATGATAATGGATGACAAGTCAGCGTTGGATATGATCATAGGGAGAGGAAAATGATGTGCTGTATTATTCTTGATTTTTATGTTCCGATAGACAATTAGAAGACCATTCATGTTGAAGATGTACATATTGTACTTACAAACAGTTTGTATATGTTAACATTAGATTACTTTTGATTTCAATGTAATGCATATATAGTAAGTTAACGGGTCTCTCTTCAATAAAAGTAAACATATGACACTGAACTCTTCACATCTCTTCACGCTTAGGTACTCATATCTTCATCAAAGGATGACTCTTTGGTAGCTTTACTTGAACTTTTCCCACTCTTCCCAGATATTGGCTCTAAAGGCTTATCAATGGTTATGTCTAGAGATGTATCCCAATAAAGCTCTAAACTCGAAACAACAAAGCGTTGTTTTGAAAGGTCATACTCCCTTCGTAAATCATTGTTGTCATGGTCTAGGCATTTGATTGATTTGCTCGACTTTGAGGAAGACCAACTAGATTCTTCTCCTTTCATTGACTTCGATTCTCCTTTAGCCTTTCCTGATTTAGTTTCTCCCTTGAGTAGAGTTCGATGAGTAGCCTTTGCCGACTTACTACTACCGCAGATATTTGTCGTTGAAGGGTGATGTTTAGGGATTACAACAACAGAGCAAGTGGCAGAGCCCACGTTGCCGATCTGATCAGTGGCTGATACTTCAATGTCATATACTCTTGTCAACTGAAGCTCCTCTTCGTCGTCGTCAATTTCAATTATTTCAGGTTTACAAAGCACAGATTCACCCCTCTCATCGTGGCAAGTATAAGGCGCTAAGAAAACTTCAGCACGATGCACCTTGTTGACGGGTGAGCCAAGATCTTTCGTCTCCGCAATCTCCGCCATTCGAACTTTACCGTATTCAATCTCATTACTTGTAACCTCGACAGTTACTGGAATAGGTGGAGTTGTGGGATCTTCGTCCTGCATAATTGAAAGAGTCGATGATGAGTTTGCAGCATCAAGTCAATAAGCAAGAAAGGATCTTAGAACTCACACTAATATTATAATGAAACTGAACATCTACGAGTGGAGACTCGTCACTAATATGCAACGGATCATCTCGTCCACCGCTAGGATACGGAGGAGTACTGTTACAACACTGAACAAAGTTAGGATCAAGAACGTGGAATATATCTTGTCGTTTATCAAATCCGCATGAAACAACCTGTGGATATACATTATGTGAGCAAAATTAGTGATAGTATAAAGTGCATATCATATGAGCATATACAATATCACACACTACTCACAGGAGCAATATCATCGATAATGAATTCGAATGTTCGATTCGTCTCATACTTTGCCTTCTTTTCGCCGGGTTCTGGCGTTTCATCCTTACATATAGGATCAAAGACTGTAACCTGTCTTTCAAACAGTCTTATATCAGCCGCACCTACTGATGTAGCTTCTCCAATCTCAACCGTAAGACTGTTTACACAGTCATCGGAAGCCTCAATGTTATATTGAAACCATTCATCTGATTCCTCCTTCGATCTGAAACCGAGTTTAGGAATATCATTCCTCAGTTCAATTGTTGGCGGTACTTGATCTTCGGCGCATTCATCCTAAGGTTGCAATAAGTAGAAAGACAAGATATGCAGGTCAGAATAGATATGATGCACATAAAACTCTTTGTTCTGAAACACTTACAACTCTCTTTGTGGTATTCTTTGAAGTAATCACACTATTGCAATTATTATCAAGTCCATCACATCCTTGTCCTATGAACACTGTGTTCTCCTGTTGTTCAGGTGTGAATGGGCATGCTATGAACTGTGCATAAGCCCCTGTTTCCCGCACAGCTTCTTGCGTTGCAACGTCTGTATCCAAATCACATTGAGCAAGGTCAGTGTCAATCTTATTAATCTTTCGCTGGATTAACAGCACATCTTCTTGTGCCGTTGCTACTGCAGCCCAACATTCAGGGCACAAAGGAAGGACAGAGAAATAAGCTGTCTCTGCTACAATAAGTTCTTCTTGTGCGGCTACTAGCTCAGTCAAGGCTAGAGTCTTACTCCCCAGAGTGGAGGCTTGAGAAAACAGAGATAGTGTATTCTTCTGAAATTAGACTATTATGTATACACAGTGAACAATTTATGAAATGGAATCACTTACCGCACTTCTCTTCAGGTGCAGCCAAAACAAAATCGAGACAGAGTATGTCAATATTTTCGACAATATTTGTCTTTAATAATAGCAGTGTATCGAGAAGATCTTCATAGTGTCCACGCTGACTAACATTCAATCCTTCGTTATTAGCAAGCTCATCTTGAACACTTTTGATTTCGACAACCAATTCCTCAAGATATGACGTTCCTCTATCATCACGGCATATGTCTTGGATTGAGCCTTCGTTGTCATTATTCATATCACTAGAGTAATGCATGTCTTGATTTCTTTCAACGATTGAACCTGTCTCATCACTGGCAGTTGGACTCAATGTCGAATCATCGATCCATGTTGGAGATAATGTAGGTATATCTGATGTAGCCTGATTGACTTCTTCATCTTTGTTATTTGTATACATTTCTTTCATCTCTTTGTTATTTGTGTACATCTCTTTAATCTCTTCAATACCACCAGCAATACCTTCTACTTTCGTCGAATGTTGAGCTATCGACTTTTGCTGTGTTTCTTCAACGCCTTCCTCTACATCGTCTTCTTCACCATCATGATGACGCTTAGTACGCTGATTACCATTATCGCCGCCGATGATAGTGCGATCCTTATTCAATCTGCTATGTTGTTTTATATCTCCCTTTTGATGATGTCGTCGTGTTAGTAATAACGACCGTCGGTCCATATCATTATCACCCTGTTGCAAATCTGCCACATTCGGACCAACCTGTGCTACTACTGATGTAGTTAGTAATATTGCTGCTACTATTATGAATACTCGCATTGTTATTATGTTAATAGTTCGTCGATGTTATGATATTATGATATGAACATATATGATATATAAATTTTATGATATGATAAGTCTTATCCTATTGGGTCCTTCTTCGATCAAATGAACAAATGAGGACTTTACACGCTAGGTAATGAATAGTATTCATGATAGTAGTACAGTGTCAATATTTGTCTCGAGAGAGCAAAGGATGAGACTAACAACCGTGTGAGTAAAGAGTTGAGGACACAAAGTGAGAATGAGGAGAGGTAAACGGGCGACTAAACGGTTATAGGCGTCGTGCATCGGCCGACGTCGGGTTCATTCCAACTCTTCTATGATGGTCTGTAGATTTCTAGTATGATGTGTAAACACACATGTGTATAAAATTTTAATGCTACCCTTTACCGGTTATGCAACCCACCTATTTCACCGTACAAAGTTGATTGTTATGTAATAAGCCCACTAAACCAGGCAACCTCATAATAAAACAAAATATGAGTTCCTTGATCCCCCCTAGAATACAAATCTAAACTAAATATATTCTAGTTATGTTGTACAGTTTTTGGTCGTCACCTTTTAATACACCTCAAGAGACTAAGCTCTTCTTTTTTGTGGGCGGTTTTG
>Ga0214478_100708_pt1 | contig 18824 bp, 17 predicted proteins | sample M1_20Mar14CPVII9_2_FD_178001 | JGI IMG/M metagenome (GOLD analysis project Ga0214478, IMG submission 178001) | Marine eukaryotic communities from Monterey Bay, California, United States - M1_20Mar14CPVII9sort6BwellD7 | ecosystem: Environmental > Aquatic > Marine > Unclassified | place: USA...
AATAAGAGCATATTCTTCCATATAATCAATCATTGTTCCAATTAGTAAGTCCTCAACTTTACTCAGACAGTGTATAGCACTACGTAGATTAGATTGGATGGCCAACATACTTCGGTCGAGGTTTTATCAGCTGTTGGGGAATGAGGTAGACAGTGTCATGGGATATAATGATACAAACGAGTTTACCTTCTTCATTGGAATGATCATTTATGTCAATGATTGGCCAAAGAACTCTCAAAGGGCACCGTATACCGGATTGGGAACGATTCTGTCTATCAAGAAAGACAAGTATAACAGAGATGTGTTTGAAGTTACTACATTGGATGGAAAGTATATCGAAGAAGTTCCTTTTGGAGTGGTCACTATCCCAACCGAGTCGGATTTTGTCAATGTTAGTGATAGATGCTATCAAACTTGGAAGAAACAGCAACTTCCCAATGTACGAGCTAAAGTTCTAAAAGGGTTAGATAGTATCATATGGGATAGGTCTTTTGTCTGGAACATGTGTAATCGAGCAGACTTTGGACAGCAAGCTAAAATACTCAACTCTCTACGATGGGAGTTCACTGAAGAGTTACTCTTCTTGCTGATGAGCAATGGACGTCTCACACACCCGTTTGGCGAAAAGCAATGGTGTTCACTCTCAGTGAATCTAACGATAAGCTGTCTCCATTTAATTGCAGATTCTTTATTGCTTTGCACTGACAAGAATGTCGTGTGTCAACGACTGTTGGGGTCTGCTCGTGATGCTGTTAATAGTCTGAGTGATATCATAAACAAGAAAACCAACACTTCAACCGATCAAGCCTCACTTATTGATAAGCTGGCCTTTGTTGAAGAAGACTGTTCAGATTCTGACCGTGTGGTAGTTGTTGAATCTGTTGAAGTCAATAGAACATCTATTGATGATATGAAAGGTCATATATTGGATAAAGAGTGGTACATCATCCATCAAATTGTGTTGGTTGTGCATCCAATAGCTTCATTGATTGACTGGGGTAGTGCAGATGGTACTCTCTACTCTATTGAAAAGTTATGCGAGACTATTAGCCTAGACAAAGAGGCCCCATACATTAGTTATTACAAATCAAAGACGAGAGAATGGAAGCCATTATTATAAGCATAAATTTATAAGTTATGAAGCTCCAACATTACCCTCTTCATTCTTCTTTCATGTCAGGCACATCCAAATTTAGACGTGTGCTTGCCCACGACATCAACAAGGCGGGCGGGGGTGGTATTCGCACTACTTCATGTGCCCAGAGTGCATTAGTGATGGACTGAGTTGTTGCATCTGGTTTATCTTTCAACACCGAGCTTAGAACAGCAAATGCCTTTTTATCACGAATTTGAAGCTTTCCAAGCACAAACATGATAGTAGAAGCATCTTGTGCAGTGCAGTCCTTGCAAAGAACCGGGGAGTTGATAACACGTTGAGCGAGCTTGGATATTGTTTGAAAATAACTAGTAAGTACTATCCCTTACTTTTGGCGGCCAAAAGATACCATAGGATACCGAGAAGGTCATAAGAAAGATTACAAAGAAAGAATTAGACAACTATAGGAATCGAGTAACTTTTTGTGTGAATATGATTCGTTAGTATTTGCACATCATTACAACAATATGAGTATGTATGCTTTATCTATTCATTCTCTGTGTTGGTACACAATAGAATAAACGATATATATCCAAATCTAATCACACACCGTCATGTTCTCAATAAAGTCCGAGGCCCGAGCATCCAAACTTTCTACAAGTATCGATACTCTTTACTCGCTTGCCGCACGCTCCTTCCTACCCGCATCAATATACTTCCAGTAGTTATCGATTACCTGATTACGGAAGACATCGTCTTTGGTTACTCCTAGCCATTTCTTAGCGTCTTCTTCATTCTCCATGAAGTGATCATAGAAGAAATACCACCCGACCTCTTTGGCAAGGATACACTTCCGCTCTTGTTGGGCGGCCTCTGTCGTACTTGACTCGGCGATTACGACGTAATGCTTGGCGAAAACATCCAGTCCATCTTTGGCACGTAGAATTGCCTTGTCGGCAACCCTAGCATGCCCCATATCACCTAATAAACAATCCTCCTTGGTCAAAACTATTGTCTTGAATTGATCATCTTGACCAAGAGCATTTGCAAGTGCCTTCTTCATGTCCTGTGCACTCTTGAGATCCTTCTGCTGCTTTTCGGTAAGCTTCTGACCACCATCACCCTTGGCTGAACCATCACCACCGGCGCCAGCAACCTCACCACCACTAGCCTTGGCACCACTAGCCTTGGAAGCTACTGTAACAGCAACGGCAGCAACGGCATCATCATCAGACTTGGTATTTGTGGTCTTGGAAGAAGCAACAGCTGATCCACCACTTGCCTTGGCACCGGCAATTGAAGCTTTTTGTTGTTGTTTAGGCTGAGGCTTAGAAGCTCCACCCCCTCCACCCACAGCTGCGGCAAAATCATCACCATCTCCACTACCAAATGGGAGTGTTGGGAGGTTGCCGTTAGATTTGGGGGTAGGCTTAGTGGCGGCGGCGGCGGAAGATAACTTCGTATCATCTTTATCACAAGGACGAGGTTTGGAAGCAGTTACGGCAGGCAATACATCACTACTTTTGGGAGTAGTAGTTGCGGCTGATGGTTGTTTGGTATCACGGATAATTTTACGTTTCTCTACTGATTTATTCAAATCAGTTACGTTGGCGGATGGTAACTTCTCATCACCCTTACCATCTTGTTTGGGGGTATTGTTACCTATATAAAAGAATGCAATATTTATATTAATAAGGTATAAACACCATGCAAATAATACATAATGCCCCACACATAAACTTACCCTTACCCACCTTCCTCTTCTTTGTATCTTTTGTTGTATAATATAATAATAGACGAAATGGGATTATTCATTATTAAAAAATATGTGCACATCTTATGTTCAAACAAAATTATTACACTTACCACCGTTATTGTCCGTGGTATTGGGTCCTAATTCACCCTTACCCTTTCCACCCTTTCTACTACGCTTTTTCTTGCCAACAGGTGCATCTATATAAAGTTAATCAAATAATAATATCAGATGACACATACAATATATAAATGACAATTTCACATAACAAAAAATATAACTCATACGTACCTTCCTCAACCAGAGATACTAAATGAAGAAGTGGATCCATCTTCTCTTCGGCAAGTTTACATCCTGCTTTTGATAATTTTTGCATTATATCCAAACACTGTTGGGGTTCCTGTTGAGCAACCCTCTCTAACATTTCCTCATCAATTAGAACAAGTTTACCAAATTTCAATGCCGAATATGAAATAACCTGCTCATTGTTGTTGGCACATCCAATTACATAGTTACCATCTGAATTCATTGAACACAATACTTCTGTAGTATTTTGCTCGCCATTTGCAGGATTGTTATCAGCATACAACCTAGCTAATTCGGCAAATAAAGGGTTATCAGTGGAAAAAATTGCTGTTGTCTCACGTTGACGACGAGTACGCATAGTGCTGCTTTGAACGGCAGGAGAATCAACGCCACTAGAAGTTTCAGAAGAAGGAGAAGACATTATATGGTATGTTTTAGGAATGGTTAATTAATGGTTTATAATAGTAGGCACAATGACGGTGCATCAACCAAGCAGGGTTTTGTTTATTGTTTTGAGTGTGGTATCCTTACCTACACATGGTATCCTTGATAATCGCCCGCCACCACCACACCACTCAACTTTTTAACAGCGTCAATCTGCGTCAATTGTTGTTTATTACCTACTCAGTATGACTAGTGATAATGAAGGATCAGGAGGAGATGGTGGTGGTAAGAGGGCCAAGAAGTCAGGTGGATATGGAATTAATATTGCAAATGATATGAGTTATAAAAAATTTTTGCAATTGAAAGACCAATTATCAGATAGTGACAGTGGAAGTGATAGTGATACTACGGCATTACCCCTTGGAGTTGAATATATTAATCCATTTGCGGGTGCTGTTAATATTACATATGATAGGTATAACCAATTAATGAAGACTGATGCGTCAAATATTGATGAAGAGAAACATATGGCTAAATTTACTCAGGCAGACTACGAAGCAGACCCATTTGAACCATATGATAGTAAGGAATCAAAATGGAAAGATTATTACAACAGTAACCCCGCCGAGGTCATGGATATTGCAAAACAAAGTAGTAATGTTGATAACTTTATGAAATGCGTTCGATTATCAGCTATATATAAAGACTTTGATGATCGTAAATATCAGAAAAAGGAAGCAGATGAGGATGAACAAAAGCCTCCGCCTAAAGAAGATGATAAAAAGAAGAGTGCTGATAGTAAAATATTATCTGTTATTCCTGATAATGTCATATATCTCAGTTTTAATCCAAAAAAGAATTATAATGCAGCTGAGGACTTACTAATTGGAACAATGATTGATTATATGGAAGAATATGCTCTTATTCGTCAATCAGGTGGTAATAAACCCAAGTCTAATCAGTCTGATTTAGTCTATGAGAACGGAAATAATGGCCCATTGTACCTTGGTGGAGTACAGTATGAAGGAGGGCTTGCAGTACATGAGGGAGTACCATATGTCGGCGGTACTAAAGTGAATGTTCTCGCATGTGTAAGTGTACTGTATATTATTTTTGTTATTGTTGTTGTTGGTATTAGTGGTATTATTCATTACTAACATATCATATTGTCTCAAAAGAAAATTGGAGTTGAGTTATTGGAAAAGGGTGTTGAGTTCTGGGGTTCTGATGGCACAGTATATCCCCTTGTGAAGAAAATTGAGGAAAATATCAAGAACGATTCCGGTTCCATCCGACAATATATTAGCAAGAAACTAACGAGTGTATTTAGTAATAAAGCAAAAACAATTTTGGCAGTCAAGGAATATAAAAGGAAGCATGAGGAACGTGTTGCACTTGAGGCTACAAATATTAAATCTTTTCCATCTCTTGGTACCATGGATGAAGATTACGTGCCTTTTTACGAGATACCACCAGAAGAAAGGAAAGGACGTGACGGTAATGTTAGTGAGGAGGAAATCAAACGGATGGATACTCAGTTTGAGATATTGAAGAAGAGCCAGGAATCAAAGAAGGCTGCAGCCGAGGTGACCAAGTCAAGAGTGGTGAGTTGTTTTATTATGTTATCATTACTTGTATTTGTATTTCTACACCCTAACATTCCAATCAATGATACTATACAGAGTCGACATAAACCTATCCCCAAGGCAATAGTCGACAACTGTGATGTTTTTGAGAAGCTTCTTGAGATTGAGAAACTAGGCGAGGGAACCGCTTCTAAACATCCTAGTGTTTCATTTGATAAGTTAGTGGAGGAACTCGAGCCGTATGGATATTCTATGGAACAATTATGTTCACCAAAATCAGTTAAGGAGGGTTATGAAAGTCGTTGGAAAACTCAGTGGAAGAAAATGCTTGGTCAGATTACACTGTCATACATCAGGTATTTCTGTGTCGAGTGCTACAACTGCCCACGTGGGGTAAAAGGTGTGAAAGGGGTAGATGAAGTGGACTTATGGTGTCAGCTATTGAAGGTAAGAATGGAATGAATCAATACATTGTGCGTGATATGACTTAAATCAACTAATCAGGCTTGTCTTTTGTATCAGCTTCCATTGGATCATCTCATCAAGTGGTTCCCAAAGTGGAAAGACCTTGCTCAGATTGCTAAAGATGGACATGGACCTCGTGAAGTCATTATGGAGGCACTCAAGTGTAGACTAGTCTGCACATGTTGTCATTATCATGGACATGAGGAACACATCGGCGACTACTATGAGCGATTAGATACTCCTAATCACTTGTTATACTCTCCTGATATCTATGGTGATGAGCACCGCTCTGTCACAAAAGTATTGGGCATCAAGGAAGTGGCGTCGACAAAGTTGGACCTTGAGGAGCGAGGGGCCTTCAGTAATCCTCGGGAAGGCAATGGTACTATTACCTACAAGACTGTGCAGGTAGTAGTATGGATGCATTTGAGGATTCACTTGCCGGATTTGAAGAAGGGGGACGAAACTGCGTATATCGAGAGAGGAGGTAAGAATAGTTTGTTGTGCACAAGGGTGTTCAGGGAGTTAATTAAGATGCTTGGAGTGAAGTGTCCAGGTAACGGTGAGAGCTTCTTAAACATGAGGGAGCCAACCCGCTCCGGTGTAGAACTCAATCACAAGATTCAACGAGAGAAACTAATGAACCCCGGTAATTTGTTTAATTATGCCGCCCTAACAAGGCTTACACATGAAGCAAGCGTTGGCAAATTACATCCAATTAGTACCGGGTCACATGGAAAGGTGACTGCATACCAAGATGGCAAGATCAAAAAACCAGATTGGTATGATGATGATAAGTAGTTCATATGTCTAACTCCATAAGTGTGGCGAGTTGAGTTGATGGATGATAGGTATATGGTAGGAAAGTGAGTTGATGAATGTCAATGAATTGACATGAATGGTTGGGATGTTTGCAGTTTTTTTACTTTCAAACGAACAAGAAGATACTACCAGAGTATTAGGGTGATAAGATCAAAAGCGTATACAATTGTAATGACTAATATATGTAGCTTTTAAACAACAATACATTCCTCGCCAAGTTCTGGATTGCCCTCGGAATCATCGTACTCTACTCTCATTAAACCCCAGACAATGTTTGCTACTTCTCTTGCGTTCAATGAATCTCTCATTTGATATGCAACGTTTGCCATCTCGTCAATGAAGTAGTAGTTGGATATTCGCAGCCTTCCCATTGCCCAGATAGATTGTGTCAAATGTTTAGGTGTCATCTTATCTTGATTTGAAATGAGATGACGTATATATTTGTCAACATATTCAACATAAGGAGGCTTAACCTCACTTTCAATTTCCTCATCCTTAACATCACTTTCATCATCGGTTGTTGCTGGTGCTTCAAGCTCAATCATTTTACCACATGACCAAAGAGCCTGAGAGACCAACCTGGTATTAGAATGATCCAACTTCATAGTCATGAGTTGAGCAAGTTCATCGAAAATCCCTTGGTCGACAATATACCCTACTTTTGCCATTGCCCACATTGCCATTGATATATCCGTAGGAGAAAGAGAAGCCTCGCTGAGGAGGAGTGGAGAGAGTTGATGAAATAGATTGATCAGTCTTTCGTGTAGGAATAGTTCTCCACTAGAAAGTTCATTTTGCTGCATCTTGGACTTGACATCAACATCATCCAGAGACATAAGCATAGCACAACTCCAAAGTACACGGCTTGCAGAAGAAGGAGAACAACTCGATATAATGTCTTCCTCTATCATACGATCTGTCAATGCAGTAAAAACATCTTCATCGAACTGCTTTGCCATTGCAAATGCAAACAGGTAGTTTGATACCTCGAACTCGTTGCATTCATCAAGGAAAGATATATCTTGATCATCTTCTTCATTGATTGCCTCGTCTACAATCAAGATTTTCGCTGCATCTAACATAGCTCTGGTTGCTGTAGAATTACCTTGAAATATAAGTACACCCGATCTCAAGGTAACGGCAAGAGTCTTTGGACTGCATGCCAACATTGACTTCTCCTTTCTCCAGAGTATAATATCCAAGAATCTCTCTCCTAGGAGCTGAGCACACTGACTCTCCAGCTCAACTTTGTCAGTTGAAGTAATGTCTTTAGATCTTTTAATTCCCTCGGTATCATCATCCCTGCTATTGGCAGCATTATTATATATACCTGATCCTACTCTGTGACGCTGGAGAGATGAAAGTAATCGGGAGATATCGTTGCAACTTCGACATCGACTAATAGGTGATGATGGAGATGTAACCAAGTATTGAATTATTTTGGTAATTGACACAGTAATGTCCTCAATACCCAACAAAGTTGCAGCTTCTAATACATCACAAATTTGTCTAAGAGAAAGTGACTCCAGCTTGACCTTCTCGACAATACCTTGATAGTTGTTGACGTTATTACTGTTGTCGTTCTTCCTTCTCGAGTAAAATGGAGGAAGTACAATCTCATTAACTAGAGTATGAAATATTGTCACCGCTTCCTCTTTCAATATGTTTATAGGAATTGATGATTGATCTTTTGGCTGTGGCTGTACATTTACTACCCCATTGTCGCTCTCCCTTTGTTCATCTTCTCCTGGTAAACGGATGGACAAAGGCAGCACCGACTGTTCAATCATGAAAGTATTTGGTTGTATTGCATCAACTTGCTTTATTAAATACCTCATGAGTCGGGAGACCGACCAAATAATCTGAACCAAGTCTCTAGCTTCAGCACTAGATCGTACATTAAACTTACGAACTCGTTTCATAAATGTTCTTAACAAGATAAGTTGATGAGATTGTAACTCAGTTGGATATTGTCCATATGGACTATAGATTTTTGTCATATGCCATAATGCTGTTGAAATATCGGATACAGACAGCTTTTCCAAAGCATTAGGGAGTACCAAATAAGACGATAGTACTCCAATAAGTTGAGTATAAGGTGTTGTGACAGGTATAATATCTTCTGTATCCTGAAATTTATTTCTTTGTGTGGTTTCAATTATAACTATTGGCTGGAGTACATCTCGTATAAGCCGTCTCGGTCCGATACATCGAACGAATGATGATGTTACTCTATTATCCCGCGATAAATACTGTATAATACTATCAAACAAGTGAAGTATAGAATCTTGTTCTGTTGGTGAGATATTGGTTAACAAATGTCCCTTGATAATGTCATCATGTCTATTGTTACCAAGAAGTACACTTGCAAGATTTGATATGGAGCATAAACTATCTGCAAGTGCATACCAATTCAACACATTATTTGTAGATGGAGGAGTAAGAAATGTATCTTTTCGTGACAGCAATCTCGGTGGATTGTCATTAATATTATTCGAACCAGCTGACTTTAGAAATCCCAGTTGATCTTCAATTGAATCATGAACTTTATTTAAAAGTAAGTGTATAAGTTGATCATATATATTGCGTTCTTCTGTAGAAACTTTCTTATAATTTCTCTTCTTTTGTCGTCTATACTTATTTGTTTGAAATGATATCGGAAGGAAGGGAGATGAAGTAAGTCGACGTAGAGCTGCCACAGCAATATTTGGACTGATATCATGAATAATTTGTTCAGTATTGATGGATGACAACTCTGACGATATTGAAATACTATGAGAATGTCGACTCATGATATGCAGTACATCAAGTACTGTATGACACGCTTCACCGTTGTTGTTATTGTAATAGCGTGGCGTGGTACGAAGGATTCGTATAACATCCTCTTCTGTATATGATATCTTACCATTATCTTTTGCAGATGATGATGTATAAAGTCTAGTCGGCAATTGCAATGATCTAGGAACAACAAATGCTACATCTCTTCTCTTGATGTGTTGTGGTGGAGAGATGTATGAAAAGGTTGCAAATGATGAGACTGTGCTTCCGGCTGCAGCTACAGCGGCAAATAACAACCTCGCCTTCCATGTATTATTGTCAGTAAACATGATACAAGGGGTCGATATTGGCCCAGCCATCAAATAGTTCAACCATCAACTTTCTCATCACCGCAGAATTAGAATTGCATATGTAGAAGTGGTATCCTAGGATACCCAAAAGCAATTACCTTACATAATGCTTACATGCATAAGATATGTATATGCAGCTGTCAGGATTTTCTGGTGGTTATAACTAACGACGTCCTGCAACAACATCCTTTTTATATCGTTCAAACGCCTCTCCATTTGAGCCACCCTGTCGTAAGAGCCCGACTTTTCCCTTCTCGACAACATATAAATGCTTACACACGCTTGTCAACAAATGTTGATCATGTGAAACGAGAAGTACACCGCCCTGGAACTGATCAATAGCTTCTATTAGGGCCTCAGTCGTCTCAAGATCTAAGTGATTCGTCTGGCAATGGCAATGAGTTATACAAAGAAGTGATTAGGATGTGGAAAGAAGACAAGAAGTAGAGAAGAGTATAGTATTGAACATACCGGTTCATCCAAAATGAGCAAGTGTGGCTTGCGATACATTGCGTTAGCGAGACATAGACGACACTTTTGACCACCTGACATGGTGTGTATCTTTTGCATCGGTAAATCTTGTCCACCAAGCCCAAAGTTGGCCAGATATCTCCTGAGTTCACCCTTATGTGAGTTACTCCGATCTCCTGGGTATCTCTCAAGCATCGTCTCCATCGGACAAGAATCCGGATCTAATTGTTCCAGTTGGTGTTGAGCTAAATACTCAATTTTTGCAGTTGCGTCAATACTAACCTTTCCTTGTTTGGCTTGTAATGCTCCAACAACCAACTTAATCAAAGTAGACTTTCCGCAGCCATTTCGGCCTTGAGAGGGCGGGAAGAATATGCGTGAGTATAAATCGATCAAACAACAAACAAAAAGGTAATTTAAAACCTACCAAGAAGTGCAACACGAGACTTCATGTCAATTGTCAAGTCTATATCCTCAAGTAGCATCTTATCAGAAGTATAACCAAACGATACTTGATCTAAAGTAACAATATTCTTATCGAAGGAACCGGGGTCAGGAAAGTTCAGCACGACTTCTTCATCTTCCTCATACTCTTCAATCTCTTCTGCTTCTCCGTCATAAGATGCCTTGAACTTCTTTCCTTCACTAGCGGCCATCATTCCTAACTTATCCAACTTCTTCATTCTGGACTTTCGTTGTTTGGATGCCTTTACCCCATTCTCACCAGATTGAGCATGAAGGTCAATATACTTTTGTAGATGAGCACGCTTTGCCTCTTGTTGTTCATACTGACGAATTTGTCTCTTCCTATTCTCCTCTCTAACTGCTGTGAAGTTTGTTATGTCACCCCGATAAGTTGTGAGCTTACCCCGATGAAAGTGCACAACATCAGTAACAACCTCATTTAGGAAGTGCCTGTCGTGTGATACAACCACTAGAGACCCCTTGAACTCTTTTGTTAAGTATCGTTCCAGCCATAATACTGCCTCCAAGTCTAAATGATTCGTTGGTTCTTATATGATAATATTTAAGTGTGAGAAGTCAAAACAAAAAGTATGTATATTTGGTGCAAACAACTTACCATCAAGTAAAAGCAAGGCAGGATTGGCAAAGAGCGCGCAAGATAATGAAACTCTCATTCTCCACCCCCCAGACAACTCCTTAGTCGGCTTGTCTTGTGCCTCTGGAGTTGTAAATCCTAAGCCGTGAAGCACCTTTCGTGCCTTTGACTCGGGATTTGTACCCTCATCTTCTTCTATCCTTGCTAATCGTTCATATGCAGCAGCTAGTTTTGTATTGAGCCGTTTTCTCTTCTCGTCGGCATCTTCTTCAGGTGTCTGGGTTGTCTTCTTCTTGCCCACAGTTGCTTTCTTTGCGGCTGCAGACGCTGCCTTATTCTTCTTCCTGTCCTTCAGTTTTTGTTTAGCCTTAGAAGGTGCCTTTTGCTCAACAACTTCTTCCTCTTTTTCTTCTACAGCAGATTGTGGATTGTCTAACTTGGTAAGTTCTTGTTCAATATATTCTATCCACCTCTTTACTCCTTCTCTCTTCACATCACTTTTCAGCACCGTCTCCACTGCCGACAACTCGTTACCCATAATCTCCTGTCTTACAAGTAACATTGCCATACTCTTAGGTACTCCACCACCATCCCCATTCAGTTGACGAGCAGCTAAGGCAGTAAGTAATGTTGTTTTTCCACAGCCATTCCTGCCCATAAGTCCATATCTTCTTTTTGATGCCAATGTCAAGTTACTGTCACTCAAAAGATCAGGGCCACCACCCTTTCTATTGGGTAGACTAAAGTTGATAAGCTGAACGTCTGCTGCATTATCAGCTGCAGTGGTAAGTTCGCCCATATCTTCCTTCTCATTGTTCCTCATATTTTCCTCTTCTTCCAGGATTTTCATAGCATCAGCAAGCGCCCGTTCTCGTTCTTCTACTTCCATCTTCTCTCTTAGTTCTTTCTGGCGTGCTTTCCGTCTTGCTCTCTCTGATTTGGCAGCTGGGTTGTTACTAACGTCTATCATATTTGCATAAAAGGCTTGTATATCAGAGGTAGCATCCAAGCTGTCTCCTGTCTTGTCTGCAACTAACCCGGATGCAAACGTCTCAATATCATGTTCTTTCAATGTTACTGCATTATCAAGCTTGCGTGGTATCTGATCATTATGCTGATCATTAGTACCAATTGTCAAGTTTTCCACACCATCTTTATTCTGGAAGATGCGCGTTTCACAGTTTATGAAGATGAAGAGAGGAGATATTAACTTCTGTTAGTATACTTGATTTGTTAAGGCATTCAAATATAGGCACATAAAGTTCAAATGAAGTAGTCAAACACCGGGACTTCATAATAAACGCTTGAAACCACATGATAAAACAACACTAACGCGGACTTTCCAGTGCATCATCAAGAGTAGTGAAAAATTGGTCACACACAGATGCGTCTATATCATGTCCTAAAATAAAACCAATTACTGCTTCTCTTGCGTCTTCATCTCGTGGATCATCTTGTAATATCGACAATATATATTCTATAGTATCCTCATCGAGATGCTCAGATAACGATGGTGTGCTCTCTAAAGCATTAGTAAGCAGGATGTCCATGTTTACTAAAGTATATTTCAATCAATGGTGGTATTATAAGAGTATATCAACTCGGTATCCTATCCCCGGCAATTGCAACCGAAGTAGAGTGTTAATAATGGTTTAAATGAACCTAACGTCGATAAATCTAATGCTTAATTATATCATACATATACTTTAACAGTGGCAAATCGAATGGTTGTCATTTTTTCCCCCCTCTTTATTCTTTATCATACGGTATCCTTTTGGTATCCCCAACTCCTCATTGCCCTTCATTTTAGCTTACTAACTCGTTCACTTCAAAGAATCTACCTCTAGGTAGATACGTATAATTGTGATTGATTATGGATGAGTTGTACATCATATCTCATCGGCGGCGGCGGCCCTTCAATAGTATAATTTGATTGAAATATGCATGTTAAAACAGTAGTGATAGTTGTGATGTTATCCGCCATACTTTTAGTGTCGGTTCCATTGCAATGTCAATCATTCAATACAATACCACCAATTACAAAAAATAGAATAGACAGCCGACTTTATTTGTTTGATCTATTGCAAAGACAAGAGACCAAGGAAAACAATGCTAGATCTTCTAGGAATAGAGTATCAGATATAGAGATAGATTTTATGGAGAGTGGATTTGGTTTGAAAGAAAATGCAATACCTCCTTTTCCATACTCAATAGAATTAGTCAACAGCCCCACTACATCAGATAGATTGATAATACGTCATTTAGAAGATGAAGATATAACAAGAGTATTACCGGAGATTGTTAGAGAATTCGGAGCTTTAGTTTCAGCACTGTCAGTATCTTCTCCTTCTCCATCAACACCAAAAATAGAAGATGAATTCACAAACAAGATAAATCAACAACAAAATGAACTAGCAGATAAAATTGAGAATTATCTCTTCTCATTAACAGTTCTTATTGGATTAACTCAGCGAGTAGTACGTCGAGAGAAGGGATATTCAAGAAGTAACTCAGCTTGCCCTGATCATAATTCAATATGTCTCATTGAGCAAACTTTAGAGAACAATACAACAATAAAAGAGCGAATTGTTGGTATGGCAGAGTTGAGTTGGCAGCCCCCAAATCCAAATTCAAATGCTCCGCCTTTTGTATTACCATACTTTATGAAGGAGTTGATATCAAAGTATGGCCCGAGTAGAGAGGCAGTAAATAATGCAAAGCCGATAGGGTATATATCAAATGTACTTGTATGGAAGAAGAGCCGTGGAAGAGGCTACGGAAGAATACTGATGGCTGCATGCGAGGGTATAGCAAGACTGTGGGGTTGTGATGATGTTAGTCTTCATGTCGACGCTAATGAGATTTCTGGAAAGGTCGCTCGCTCTCTATATTGGAAATTAGGATATGAAGGCGTCCCAGATAGAGGTACTTCAAACAGCGTGAGTTACGATTGGATGGGAAAAGGAATAAATATGGCCAATACTGGTTTGTACCTTGTTGATGGAGTGCCCTTGTTGTATCTTCGAAAGAATCTTAAGAATCAATGAATAGTGTAGGGTATAGATGTGCATATATGATATAGTCATGTACAATTACTTATTCTTATTGCTTCATATCAAGTATGCTTGGTCGAGGTTCATTTCAGTTACGTTTGTCAGTCAAAAGAAACATATGTGTATTACATCATATGCTTCATGCAACGTCATTCACATCTAAAGATCTGAGTTCTCAACCTAACACATTTGTTTGAGTTTATCTAGAACCACCCAGAGAATAGATTGTTTCCATTCTTATTTGCTGCTTCTTTTGCAATCTCAACAACCTCATCAATATTGGGATGATTTCCAGGCACTGTATCTGTCCATTGGTATAGAACTTCATTGCCCTGTATGACAAATGTGCCTCCTGTCCACAAAACGCCTTCAGGAATCTCTCCGAATTTCATATCCTTTGGTATCGGAGACACTTTGGCCACAGTCTTGAAATAGTTCATCCATTCCCCAAATTTAAGATCAGGGGCACCATATTTGCTCATGTCGATATTCTTAACTACTTCTTTATCCTGTTCGTCAAATCTTTTGAAACCGACAGCTTTGTAGGCATCGAAGCTGTAGTCATCTACATACATTTGGTTCTTTGACATCCAATCATTTGCATCTAAGAATGTATTGAGCTTTTCCTCATCACCAATACTAATGTAGGTCGGACCCCCAATGCCAGCTTCCTCCAATTGTTGCTGGATACTATTCCACTCTTTGGCATAGCTCCTGGAAGATGCGCATTATCATGATTTATGATGATGAAAGAGAGGAGATAGTACTGTTAGTACAGTGTGGTGAAGTATCTAAATCGCCTAGTCTTCATATCAAATACACGAAATCATATGATACAAAGATTACTAACGCGGACTTTCCAGCAGTAAGGTCATCCCATGTGTCTGAGGTAGATAACTACCTGTGGTGCATTGCTATCTACAGAACTAGCTGATTTGATTGCGTCGTCTACTCTTACAAAATCTCCATCTGCGTTTGTAACAATAGCTGATCTGATAGCATTAGCACTATTACGTACACCCACCAAGGGTGAAACATTGTTTGCCAGTTCTGTATCGATATCGCATACTTCAGCAAATAATGTGCTCTTATGATGATTAGATATGGTGGCTACAGGAGCAAAGGCATTGACTCCACTCGTCGCCGTCGAAAGTGCAACGACCACAGTTATTATCTTCATATTATTGAGAGACAATTATCTCTGTACTATGCTGTATACTATGCTTCATTATCACGGCAAAATATTAAAATAGTAACTCCACCTCATCGTTGCGTCATTCACCTCTTTGTCATATTTTTTCAAAGTGTGGCGGTATCCTTTATGGTATCCGTCTAAGGAGTTTGAGCGAGGATGTACTTGCTCATCCGGCTCTAGAGTGAGAGAGGTAAGTATAGTTCTTTGTTCAACTACTCTAGGTAGTCTCTTCTTCAAATTGTCTACCATTTAAGACCTCAGTAACTGATAAAGCCTTAGTATGTTTCATAATGAAGTTCTACACTTTCTTTTTTTTATAATGTTGAGAGTAAGATAATGTCCCCATTATACTTCCGCCAATCCAAGTTGCCAAGTCAGCTGCAAATGGAGAGGGATATTGGATATTGATACCATCCATTCTCTCGCCATCAATAGTACTACCATCTACAACTCCCTTTAGTGACCGAAAACGCTGCCTTGCAATGGAAGACATATCTGACAAGCCATCCTCTTTCTTCTCCTCTTCAATACTCTCACTCATGCTCTCATCTCTAGAAACTCCACATGCATCTCTTGCCGCCATTTCCAACAGCATACTCAACCCTTTTGCCGAGTCTCCTTGTTTAGTTCCAAAGTGTTGCAACGCCACAGAGCCACCTCCCAGTAACAAAGTATTTTGTAATGCACATTTCCGATAATCAATAGGACATATCATAGCGCAAGACAACATTGCATACATTAAACTTGATGGGTTGCTAAAGTCTAAGTAAATCCGATAAAATGCATCCAATAAAGGTTGAATAGGTATTTGAGTTGATTGAGTTTGCTGTTGTTCTGTTTCAATAAGGGATGGTAGATCAACTGAAATGTTTGTGGTGTCAAACTCTGACGACGATGAACAAAGAGCCATCCACGCTCTTACAATAGCATTTGCATCATCCAATGTAGAAACCAAACTCGTTTGCTCTTCAGATTGTCCGCTTTCACCTCCTTCTACTTGTTGATCAATCTCTTGATAATTTGCCAATACCTGACGCAAAAAGGATGCATACCCCGCTGCCGCTGTTTGTAATGTATCAGTCAGAATAGATGATCCAGCCACAGAAACTAACACTCTTGCTTCAAATGTACCAATATCTACTATTAAATGCGCTTTCGGTTTACCCAACAACGGCGAGGACGGTGGCAATCCTTCTAATAAATGATATAAACCTTCATAAACACCACCGTTTACCAACCATACTGCCCCAACATTTAAATAATCTAATAATACCTTATGTATTGCCTCACGAAAACTAATTGGAGGGAACATATCATTAATCAACAATAATATACGATGTCGTGATGGTCGTTGAATATATAAAATTGATGTAATAATATGTGAAAATAATGGGTATAATGTCTTCTCCCATTCATGTACTGTAGTAATCCCTGTGGAAGTATCTGAAGATAATACGCCTGTCGGAGATGATAAATATTGAAATAATGATGACCATTGACATGCATTTGATACCATACCATCATTTATATTGACAGTCCACCCACTACCATTATTAAATTTGTTGTCATCATTATTGAGTACTCGACGTGGTTTGGATTCGCCTGCAAAGCCCACCTTGATACGCGATGAACCCAATTCTACCACAATTGTTTGATGACTTGACATGGGTTATATACTGCTAATAAAGGTGTATTATTTGTATGCAAATGCCATCTTATTTCCTATTTGAGCTCGACTGGAAAATTATGAGAGTGTAGAGGATACCAAAAATTGATATGAGATAAAGAAATATCGTAAAGACTTGATTGAGTGATGATTAGAAGTTACGGGTCGGTACGGCAATTCAGATCCGACACAATACTATTAGTTAGTAATAATAGTACTTATCTATCTTCTTATCATGCTCTTTCAATAGTGTGTGACGATGAAAGTCAAAATTGGGTAGGGACAATAAAAGGGGATAAAAGAATTAGAAGAGCTAAGAGCCATCACAAGACATCACTTCAATATCAGATAAACATGAGTAGTGGTTTATCACCTGTAGTACTTTCTCGTCACATGCCACAGAGCTCAGCTGGACAAGTGATTTCTGGTTTGTGGATTGGCAATCTCATGTCAGTATCGCATCTTGACGACATTATACATCAGTCAATGACATTTTGTTCTGATTCGAATACATCATCATTATCGAATAACAAGAAAGAAGTTGTGATTACTGTTATATCTGTCCTATCCAACCCAAATCTAATACGACTTGCAACTGATCTCATAGAAAAGCAACGAAGTAAGAAAGTAGAAGATTGCAATCGAACAATAGATATAAAACATGTTATCATACAACTGAAAGATACAGTTGATTCAGATCTAAAATCAGTACTTCCGAATGCATTGGATGCTATAGATATAGCACCACTACTTGGTCCGAATACCAATCTACAATCGACAAGAGATGAGAAGAAGAATGACAACACACAAAGAATATGTCTAGTTCATTGTGCAAAGGGAGCTAGTCGATCGGTGTCTGTAGTTATGGCATATCTAATGTCTCGACATTCAGATAGATTTAAATCATTTGATGAAGCACTTATTCATATAAGAACTGTAAGACCACAAGCATCTCCAAACATTGGTTTTGCATTGGAACTGCGCAAATTCGAGAAGGAACTCAAAACTAATATATGATGAACACACAAAAGCATACTAGTATTGGATCAATCTCTCTCACTTCATTCAAATTTAAAGGATAATATAACTAGCATACTTAATCTAAATCACGGTGTGCATTCATCAGTATCATTTACTTCCTAACTATTGTTTGCTGAAGATACACCACTTCGATAACACACTAACACATAACATGTATTCTCACTTCCCCACCCCCCTGTGTCACTACTCAACTGAAACTACTTAATTTGTAAAGTCACGTATCACATCACTGTTGAGAGATGTCCTTGTTCCTCCTACATCAACATACCAATAGTTGCCCACCTTTTCAAACTTAGCTCCGGTACATTGAGAGTCACCATCCTCTTCTGAACATTGTTTACTTCCATCCACAATCCAAGCTAACTTCTTCATATCATCGCCAGGTCCACTACTTGCTTTGAAGTACCGTAATGTACCATCTTTTCCTAATTCAAGTGATGTAGATGATGGTCCGCATGATTTAGAAAGTTTGTCCATTGGTAATGCCTCCAACACTTCCTCTGGAAATAGTCCAAAGATACCACATTGACTCTTCCATTGTCCAGGTAGGAGAACATCTCCCGATACCAATGGTTTAGTAACATCCGCATGGCGCTTAATTGTTAATGCAAGTACCACCGAGAGGAGAATTCCCATTATAGTTGGAACATTAGACTTCTTCTTTGATTCCTTTGCCGACGGACTCTTGGGTGCTTCTTTGGGTTGAGGAATAGCTTTATTAACAGTATTATCCTCTGATATTTGTCCCAACTTTGGAGCAGCCGATCTACTACTTTTCTTTACCACCTTCTTAATCTT
>Ga0214478_100711_pt1 | contig 18766 bp, 12 predicted proteins | sample M1_20Mar14CPVII9_2_FD_178001 | JGI IMG/M metagenome (GOLD analysis project Ga0214478, IMG submission 178001) | Marine eukaryotic communities from Monterey Bay, California, United States - M1_20Mar14CPVII9sort6BwellD7 | ecosystem: Environmental > Aquatic > Marine > Unclassified | place: USA...
GCATTTGACAGGAGATCAATTACTTCCTCTGGTAGATCCATATCTATTAACCGGAGTGTTGAGTCGTCTCTCTTAGCCACTGATTGATTTATGAAGAAACCGTACTGTTCTAATGCTTTTGTAAACTCTTTCCAGTGAGGCAGAAGCTCCCAATGGTATAGAATACTAGCATCGATCTTAATATGCCCATCTCCATTGTTATCATATCGCATTTCCATTGTACGTTGCTTGATCTGTTTAAGGAAACTTTCAACTACATTAATTCCCTCGATGTCTTCCCAATAATCATCGGATGGATAAGGAGCTGAATATTCCCATCCTTGGTTTTGCAATAATTTATCTTGATATTTTAGTTTTTCATCCACATGTCTCTGTGAATCTTCCAGCGTATCCTCCACCCTATTCACAGTAATCTCTAATCTATTATTATCTCTTTCCATCTTATCACATTTCTGTGTTAGCCGTGTAATATCTTTTTGCATAGTTTGTATTGTAGTTGTTTGTATGTGATTTTGATTTATTAATTCTTGCATCATTGATTTGATATCTCTCACATCATCTTTTATACCCCCATCACCGCTCTCTCCGCCGGCGGGTATACCACTGTCAACCCTACGCTTCTTTGAGTCGTTATTGCTCATTATCTTGGTCTATAGACCTATCTGATCTGACTCCTCCTATGGTATGCCATAAGCATAATGTCAATTGAGTTTTTGGGGTAGGCATCCGGGAGGATATTGTACCGTATCTTTTTGTGCAACTTGATTGACATGTTTGAGTTGCTACTATCAGCTTATTTGTTGATCTAATGCAACATGAATTGCATTGCTTATCTGGTAACTGTTCTTCTTCTACTATCTGATAGTGGTGGTACGGCTTTTGTTTTCACAAACAGTTATAGTGATAAAATTATGTGTAGAAGAAAAATGACAATATTATACTTAAGTCAAGTTGACGATGAGCAAATATCAAATGATATAACAGAATTGATGAAAAAGCATGATCCTATACTATTATATGCTTCTAAACTTTTACCGCCAACAACATCTAAAGATGCATCTGCTTTATATGCTTGGTGTCGACGACTAGATGAGATTACTGATGATATCAACTCAGATCCATCAACTATACAACAACAATTGATAGAATGGGAGGATAGATTTGATAAACTGTCAAGGGGAGAGCCCGTGGATGCAATGGATGCAGCGTTAACACAGTGTCTGCAAAGGAATGCAGATACTTTAGACGAGCAACCTTTCCAAGATATGACATCTGGCATGAAATCAGATCTCTCTGTTGATGATGGGATTAGAACTATACAAAACATGGAAGAGCTAGAAGTATACTGTTATCAAGTAGCTGGGACAGTTGGATGTATGTTACTACCTCTTCTAAATGCCGATATTGAAAAGTCTACAGAACCTGCAATTGCATTGGGCAAGAGTATACAACTGATAAACATATTGCGAGATGCTAAACCAGATTCTGAATTGAAAAGAGTCTACCTTCCACAAGATTTGCTGAAGCTAGAAGGGGTATCAAATGATGATATACTAAACCTCAAATCATCAGATGGGTATTGTAGAGTTGTACAAAGAGTTGCTAATAGGGCACATGAACTGCTGAGAGAAGCGGAGATAGGGAAGAATACACTACCAAGTTTGGGGCCTTTATTCGTTCAAATAATAGTCGAGCTCTACCGAGGATATCTCGTCAAGTTACATGATATGAATTATGATAATTTGAATGCAGAGGGAGAAAGAGTGAAGATTAGCACACTAGAAAAACTTGGTGCAACAGTGAAGGCAGTTTATTCAACTCTAGTAGAGAAGTAGTTACTCGACAATTCAATTTACATATATTATACACAACGCATATACATATATCTATACGACAGGAGAGGTTTGAGGTGACGAGTATCACTCCATGTGACGCCTCAACCTCAGACTGTTACTCCCGCTTTCATCATGGAACAGTGGAGATTGAAACTCTGACATTTCTAAACTTCTTGAAGTATGTGTTGCAGAGGTGACCGAACCATGTCTGTTCCCTTCATCTTCAACAATATGAGCACCCACAACAGCCAACACTCTACCACCATCCGGTAGAGGTGGAAGTTCTGAGCGATTGACAAGCGTAACTTCACTTGATGGGGATAAGTCGGCGATTGTAGCCTTCTTCGTGTCAGATTCATCATTTGACGTTGTACTAGTGAGACCACCTAATTCAAGACGGCGTTGCTGTTCCTCTTGAGTCCTCATTTGAACTAGAAGCGACGCCACCATTTTATCTTTCTGAGGATTATCTCCTCGATTTCGTCGAGGTGGCGAGTCCATATTATCACCATCATTCTCACCATTCTCGTCAATAGTGTTGAGGGATGCTGTACTTGTAATACGAAGCAGACCTGACAACGAAGTTCCCGATACGGAAGACCGAGCTCTTGATAGAGATGTGAGCAGCACTCTCCTCTTGTGACACTTCAATAATTGAGACCATACGATGTATAAAAAGATGGCACAGAACATAAACGAGGCAACTAATCCAAAGACTTCACCAGCGCTCAACTGAGCAAACATTCGAGACACCTTGTCATCAAACTTTCTTGGATCATCGACTAGCATAGTCTTGTTCACTACATAGTACTCGGGTAGCTCAAAATCTATCCGCTCCACAGCGTGATGTGTCCCGTTGAAAGCTATTCCATCAAAGTGATGATGTGGAGTATGCCCCTCCAAAGTTGGCGGAGAACAGGGCACGAAACGTTGATATGTATAAAACGGAGAGAATGTAGAATTGACATTTGATGCAGCCTCACACATGCACTGTCCAGTTTGATAATCACAGTTACCACCCTCTCCAAAACAATCATTAGGGCAGAAAAATGTTGGGCACATCCGACTTGGATCAGGACATACAACATAATCATTTGGATTCCACCACACTGATATGACTTGTCCTGCATATGAACAAGGCTTCCAGTATCCATCTACCTTGACAAGTAAACTTTGCTCTTGAATAGCACAGGCTATTGGAAGACATAGGGCTGTGCGTTTTCTATCAACATGACCCATGACACAACGTGAGTTATCTTCACCGAAGACCTCAAGACTGTCGCTCACTTCCATCAACTCTTGAGATTCTTCATCAGTGCACTTCCCATTGACATATCCTTCAAAGACAGGGCAGTAGTCGAGGGTTGGATCACTACCTCCATAAGAATATGTATGATCAAGATTCTTATCACCTTGAAAGTAGTTGTACTCATCTGGAATGGTGGTCGAATCATACTCGACAAGAGAGCAAGTCGCCTTACGAGACGAATCTAAGCTACATCCATGAATTTGCGCTTCTTCTTCCTCCTCTACCTCATCTTCTTTCTTATAGTAATCCATCTTTGGATTCTCTTTCTTCTCATCCTCGACAGGCTCGACAACTTGTTCCAAAAAATTATTGCAAAAGAAGGGATTGTTACTTGCCGTAACTTGCCCCCTTCCCGTTAGACACTTCTTGTTGACAAAGTTACAGCCGGCATTTCTTCCCCATAAACTTGGACTTGCTATGCGGTTAGTATTCACTCTATACCATCCTGTATCAACCATATAGGCTAGTGTTAAGGATGAAATGTGTAATGTGTATGGTACATCATCAACAATTGAATTCATGAGGTCGGTTCGGAAGAGACGTCGTGACCAATGATCTCCTATACATTCTCCTGCCGATAGTGTGATATTGTCAACGGCAGTCGAATCCTCGTCATCTGTTAGACCAAATTGTTGACTAACACCAGACTCCAACTCGGCACCCTTCAATGTACGGCAATTGAACATATTACGAACAATTCTTTGTACAGTCGGCGTGACTATTGTTGCTACTCGTACACCGCCTCGAACTGTCATAAACTTTAATATATCTGTGGATGGTATAGGTATGTCGGCTTGTAATCTTGGTGGTATCGAATTACTGCCCAACGAAGTCAACAAATTAGAGGCTGGCGATGAAGCAGTGGAGACGGCGGCACCAGTGCACTCGACACCCTCTGTAATCGGTACATTACCCTCCTCATCTCTCTCCGTTAATGGCATACCAGTATCAGGATTACGAAATTTACCCAATGAATCAATATTCATTCCCAATATATGCCCTAATTCATGTTGTACCGTTACAATATTCCGTTTAACATGATTTGCATCATGGAAAAAGTTATGCACATTGTTTGAGGGTATACAAATGTGTAACATTCCTGCTATTGGTCGATCGTATTGATCTGTATTGCAGTAAGTTGATGAGGCAAGGTATGATCCTGTACATGTTGGACGTGACTTAATCAATGGTTCAGACTCGGAAGGTGGTGAACTGGGTGAGTATGAAGGAGACATGGATGGATATTCGGTACTGTTCTTCTCCAACTCGTCTGATGATGAGATAGTCTCATTGCCCCTTCTTCGTGTTCTACCTCTATATTCGGGACCAGTGGCACCATTGTGTAAATGATAAAGAGTGCCAAATGGCTCCTTTTCGTTATCTAATGATTCCCAACTGCCCTCGTATTCGCCTCTAACCGTAGGTGGCTCCTTGACAAATGTCGACTCTTGTTCATTAGTGAATGAAATACTGACATATATGACTGTATCTGTATCTTCTAATCCTATAGTCATGTGTTCATCTGGTACCTTGACCGAAGGCAAGCCTGAATCGAGGCCGGGACCACAGGATTGATTATCATAGAGTTGTGAGCGGTCTATGATAAGATTGGAAGATTGACTCTCTTCCTCATTTTTACCATCCGCATCCTCATCCTCAGCTACACCCTTTTCAGTATCAGCCGTGGCACGTCTTCTTCTGCCTCTACCTCCACCACCAACAGGTACAATATGCAATGCAGAACTCCAACTATACAATGCAGGATTAATAATATCTTCCAATAATATTTTGCGTTGTGTATTAGTTAGATATTGTCCTCCCGATGATTGGTCTGTGGTTAGTATTGCACGTATTCTAATTGGTTGATATAACGATGATTGTTCATTTTGTTGATGTAGTGAGTCTGCTTGTATTGGTATTTCTTCATCTGTTTTAGGTTGAAGTGGATATAACGAAGGCTCTTTATCATTTTGCAACAATAAATCTTCCAAATTTTCATCATTTCCATCCTTTTTCTCTTCTGCATAACTTGTTCTCCAATTATGTGGTTGCAATACTTTATACGGTATGCCATCTTTATAATCTTTTTCAGTATACTTAGTTTGATCTGCATTAGTTATATGATCTAAATGTGTTTGTGTAGCAGAATTACTTAGTGATGCACCTGTTATTGTATAGTATTGTGTGGTTGTGGTATCTTGGCCGTTTGTGGATGGTTCTATATAGGTACCTTGTTGTATTAATGTTGGTTCTATTCTACTATTGGATGTATCTCTCCTTCTCTTTTTGGTATTAGGTTTGTTCGAGGAGGGTGCACTGAAAAATCTTAATAACCTATTATTTATTGGTGTATGCTGTTGCTGTGTAATTTGATGTTGTCTATATCTGCTACCATCACTTCCCACTATAATATTACCACTACTATAATCTTCATTATCTAATATTATATTATCATTGTAATCTTCACGTAAATGACGTCCCAATGGATGATTAATTGGGTAAGGAACTACACGTTTCGTACTAATAATTCTGTGTTGGGGTAAACTCCTAATTCTTCTATTTTGATACTGTTGTTGGTCGCCTACCACCGCGGCAATTGAGACAGTATTTGCAACGGTGGTAAGTAAGAGTATAGAAATGGTTGTAGTGTATATCATTGTATATTGTGGCCGTCTATGCATTGCAATTTATTGGCTATTGTTGAGTTTGTGGATTGCCATTGGCTAAGGCTATTCCATACGTTTGCTAGTGGGCTAAGTACGAGCCGTTTGCAAAATAAGCAAAGCCAATCAAATAACAATAGAAGATAATAGCGGATCAAACGCCACCATTGCAGGCTATCCATTTAGTAAGAGTTTAATATAGTTTGCAGTTAAGTGACGGTTCAAGTTGGGAGTACGGTTTCTAGATCATAAGTGAGCTAACACACAAGATACATCATCTACTCGCATACATCAAATTTATTCCACTGAATTGCAATACTTTCACTACAATCTACATAGCTAATAGTACACAAACATACACATATACAGTCATCATGCGTCAACTAAAACATCATGAACAGAAACTACTCCGCAAGGTATCACTCTACCAATGGAAAGGAGACGACAACATCCGCATAGCCAAAATATTACGTCGATATCATATCCAAAATCGTGAAGATTACACAGCCTATCAACATATCTGTGGTCAAGTTACCAAACTTACCAATAAATTAAAATCATTACCATCCAATGATAGTTTTCGTATTGCAATGACTGATCAATTACTCGATAAGTTGTATAACATGGGTATATTAAGTAGTACAAAATCATTAAAAAAGGCAGAGGAAATAAGTGTATCATCATTATGTCGAAGAAGATTACCAATAATAATGGTACGTATGAAAATGGCACAATCACCTAAAATGGCAATAACATTTATTGAACAGGGACAGGTACGTGTTGGACCGAATGTTATTACTGATTCAGCATTCTGTGTTTCAAGGAATATGGAAGATTTTATTACCTGGGTTGATGATAGTAAGGTTAAACGGACTGTACAGAAGTATAATGATAAATTGGATGATTTTGATATGATGTAATAAAGAGAGAAGGAATATTGATGTATATGCAAGGGGAGTGGGGATACAAGTTGACCTCAAAAAAAGTGTGCCTTTGCTCTAAAAAAATTACAGTTATGTCGGGCAACTTCTGGGGACACAAATATAGAATATAGAGAATCATTGATCTGAATAAAGACTATAAGTACTCCATCCTCTCATCACAGTTTACATAAAAGTAAAAGCTAGTCCAGCCGTACGTATTCTATTTATCTATTTCATATCCGGTATCCTTTTTATGAGAGTGTGCTGATCATGTGATGTGATTTACTGACTGGCAGTATTTGTAGAATGATGTTTGCAGTATAGCCTGTATGTAATACAACTTGAAATTAATATTGATATAAAGCCAAGAATCTAGCTTGCTATGATAGTCTAGGTTCCACTGTTACAATCATCCGAGAGATAGATCATTTTATCTAACTCAAAACACATAGATACACACATCAACAGAGATGTTATTGAACCGCATAGGACATCGGCTTGCAGTGAAAAGCAGTAGATATACTGCAGTGCGTTCATCTCTTTCTCGACAACATACCCTTCGACAATTTACATCAACAACAATTGCATACAATGATTTCAAGAAGAATACACATCAAAGAGATAAACTTCACATTGGATTTGCCTCTCTATCCAATACATTACCCTTCGATCCATCAGACAACAATATAGAATCCAACAAACAACAACAACTTGTAGGTGATACAGAATTAGATGCCCAAGCTACAATAATTCTAACAGCATTAAGGGGCGGAGTGACAAAGTTTGATACCCCCGCACCACCAACAATTGAAAGTAATAAAGTATTACCACCCTCAAATGCGAATAGTATAACATGTTGGAATGCCAATCGTCAATCTGAGGTACAATTGGCAAAATCATTTGATCAAGCTTGGAATGCATTATTGGAAGAAGATGATACTGGGGCAAATCATGTATTGAATGATAATGATGATACTGTCATTACAACTGCTAGTAGATTGGGTTATAGATCTGCAGTTGTATTGTCAGACGAGGATGTTCATGATGCAATGGATAATACAGAGATTAATGATAGTCAAGAAAGAGAGGGAAAGTTTACGGGTGATGCACGTGTCGGTATGTTATTTGCAGGCAAGGAGACAGCAACAACACAAGATAATAACGATACATCAGAAGAAGATGCTCAATCAGCTGTGGTATTGGTACACAATTTGAGTAAAGACTATGTATTACATTCATTACGAACATCACCATTGGTACAACAATACAAACTCAATACTGAGAGTAGCAGTGATGCACCCGAGAAAAAGGTTGAGTTGATATCATTAGCACACAATCCAGAGACACAAATGGCAGCGTATCTTTTATCGAATCATCAATCAAATGATGGCTCTACACTTGCTTCTCAGGCACATGCATACATGAAGCAATGTATGACATCAGCTTTTGTGGGATATGAGACTGCCGTCAAAGAAGGCTTGATTGATGGGTATGGAGTAGACAGCAACGGATTATCCTTGCCTGAATCACATGACATGTACTTTGATTGGAGAGATGTACTTGAATGTGCCGTTGATGCTTATTTACAAGTTCATGGAGATGATGTTAACGGCAGGTCATCTTTGAGAGTTATTCGTTTACCAGGTAATATCTTAGAAACACGGGGATTGTCTGTTGCAAATGAGATATCCTTCTTCTTTGGCGGCGATGGAGAAGGTAGTTTACCCTCGGAAGAGGGATTACCGTCGTTTACTGACGACGAATCTGACCCCAAAGTTATACAGAAGCAAAAGTTGAGAAAGCTGCGGAATTTGCTACCAAGGAATCTGGATGTGAATGTCACTCGACCACTGACTGCCTATCCTTTTGGAGGCACGGGCTTCAGTCCTAGTTCAACGCCTGGATTGGCTGAAAATGGTGAATCTACATTGTCATCAACCCCTCCATTGTTTCTAAATGGAGAGAAAAATGATGATTCAAATAGTAGTAGTACTACTGATGGAAAGTATATTGATGCAACACACCCAATCAGACTTTTAGACTGTCAGATTGAAAGAGATGACGGCTCTCTTATTTGGACTAATGATCATTACACTCACTATGGATTCCGTCCTGCTGCATATCAACCAATCCTCAACGCGGCCTTGTCTCGCTTTGATGCTGATGAAATATTCGAGGCTTCTCGAGAAAGAGAGTTGACAGTAGAAGAGAGGGAAACGTTGGATGCATGTAAGCTCCTCAGGGATCTGATTCATGACTTGGATGCGAGCCTGGATACAATGAAGAGTTTTGCAGCTTATGAAGAATACCTCATCAAAGTTGCAGTGCCATTAATGTACGGCAGTTTTGAAGAGCTGGATGAGGAGTCGTCTACCTTGCTTCAGCTATTCTTCAAGGTACACGGCATGGCAGTGAGGATGGTTGTGGCCAGATGGACAAGAGACTTGGTGCTAGCTGGACATAAGAATGCCGATTCAGCAACAACAGACGATGATAAGAAAGATGGTAATGCTAGAGATGTAGGTCAAGAGAAGGCAATCGAAACAATATGGAAACGTTTTGGTTTTGATTTCAATGGTGGATATAATGTACCTGACGACGTAACATTGCAAGAGTTTGCATTAAAGAGTCTGCTGAAAGATAAAAGTGGTGTAGTAGTCGGTTGTTCAAGACCGGAACATGTTTTAGAGGCCTTCAAATCCGCCGATACATCTAGTGACGATTCGAAGTAGAGAAGAGCTATTGTGATTGAGCTACTAAGAGCCGTGTAAACTAACCCCACATTAAGGTACTGTTATTTGCAATGTGTATTCATCACTTGGGCCAACCATAAATGTGTGCGTTCCTTTTTCTTCTAATTCAAGCCATCTCTTGATGTTAAACTTGACAGTCTGAGAATCACCTGCCGATACATGGACCTTCTCAAAGTCAATCAATGCCTTACGCGGATTACCTTTCTTCCCTGCATTAGGACCTTGATGAAAGAGTAACACCGAGTGTTCTCCATCGGGTCCTGCCTTGTTCGAAACATTTACAGTTATGACTGCCTCATTCTTCGCCATCTCCATAGAGCAATCCCATTTTGAATAAGAGAGTCCATAACCAAAAGGATATACAACAGATGGGCCATCATAAAACCTGTATGTCCTTCCCGGACTTGACTCATGCGGTCTCATTTGCATATCATCCAAATCTACTTCATTCATGTATGAAATTCTGATAGATTGTAGTTGTCAACCTACCAGATGGATTATACATCCCATAGATAACCTCCGCTAAGGCTTCTCCTGCGTCTTGGCCTGGATAACTGGTGTACAGAATGGCGTCTATATTCTTGTTGTTTTTGTATGATAACACATCAACCGATCCGCCAGTAATGACAACCAATATGACTGGGGCATTGGGAATCGCTGCTTTGCTACATCGAGATACTTTTTGTATAGTAATGTGCTGAACGTCGGGTAAGAGCAGTGTGGTTCTGTCGAGACTCTCTGACTCAATTTCTTGACTAAGCCCCATAACAAGGATAGTTGCGTCGCTATCATTACTTATTTGTTGGCATACATCTTCTTTTTGTATACTACTATTACCTTTGGATGATTTATCAGTAACACCACAACCTTGATAGTATTCCACTTCTAAGCCCAAGTCCTCTAATCCATCTTTTGGAGTGATTATGTTTGTCGGAACTCCATGATAGTTACCCAGTAGTATATCACCTTTACCTCTGACTTTATCATGAGCCAGTGGGCCGACCAGAGTCACTTTTCTATGTTTGGTTGTTGAAAGTGGAAGCGGTGATGATTCATCATCTCCATTTTTGAGCAATACAATAGATTGTAGAGCAGCCTCCAAAGCTACCTGATTATGATATTGTACTTGTGGCAGCATGTCGTCTTTAGTTTGTGTTGGATATTCGTCTTGATCGAAGTAACCCACATCTACAAGAACCCCGAACAGATTTGACAAGGCACGGTCAACATTTTTAATCGTCATGTAACCCTCTTGTAAGGCCTTATAGCCATGTCCTTGGACTGTATCTCCGCAATCTAGGTCGACACCGGACTTTATTGCCACACCGACTGCCTCTGCTAATGAGGATGTATAATTGTGACTTTCATATAGGTTGGCTATTGCCCAACAGTCCGAAACAACAATTACATCATGTCTAAGCTTCGTTTGGAGTAGATCTGTACTGGCACAAGACGGTACGCCATTGACAGAGTTATATGAACACATTGTACCAAGAGCACCACGGGATGATGTTATACTTTCTTCTTCTACCTCAAAGTAATCATTTAAGAATTGCTCAGCATGTATACACGCATCAAATGCTGGTAAATACGTGTCATTCCAATCCTGATCTGAAACATTAGCAGAGAATGTAAACCGATTTGTTTCAAGGGAATACGCAGCAAAGTGTTTGCATGTAGCCGATATCCTTGGTCTCTTTAGTGACTGTTTTGTCTCAGTATAGCTCTGATCATACAACTCTTTGAGGAATCCACTGCCATATTGTAAAGACTAACTATAATAGCAGCATAATGACTTGTAAGATATGGATCTTCGCCAGGAGTTTCTTGTCCTCTACCCCATCTTGGATCTCGAAATATGTTTATATTCGGAGTAAAGTAAGTCAATCCAGGATGTACATGTGACTTGGTTGTTGTATCATGCACCTTTTGCAATGCCTCGGTACCAATTATACCACCAATTTCATTCCACAAGGTTCTATTAAAAGTCATTGATAATCCAATCACCTGTGGGAATACAGTAACATTCTTCCATTTATACGGTGGACAACAGTCGGTCCAAGCCACTGGAAGATTAGAGGGATTGTTAGTCATGTAAGAACATGTTTGCAAAGGTAATATCTAAACAACATAATGTAACAGTACAAACGCGGACTTTCTTCCATGTAACCCTTCATTCCACCATTTATATTCAGGAAGATAAAGATCAGTGTATTTTATGGATGGAGAATCATGACCAAGTAATGAGATCTTTTCTTTTGTATTTAGTTGAGATATAATGTACTGAACTCGCTCCTCTTTGGATAGAGATGTATTGCAATGTGGAAGATGTGAATATGAATCTTTGCAGGGATAATCTTTCTGCTGCAGCGGTGATACTTCTTTATTAGAAGCAACTCCACTGGCAATATCTTTCATCCATTCTTCTCCAGTACCACTTCCTGCATTTATACTATTACTACTACCACTTCCACTACTATCCATCATCACTTTTACAGAAGATTGTTGATGTGTAGTATCTATGATATGATAACTTAGCCAATGTATTACTACTAACAGTGGCGCCACAACAACTATGAAGATACAATATAACTTTACCGCCATTGTATGATGATATGCTATATGTCTATTCGCTATATTCTGGCGACCGCGCCGCATCAACTGGAAGAGATACTATATACTTTCTTGATGGATGATATATCTATCTTTATTTCATCAATGTTTTGACCGCTGCAATACTGTCCTGATGAATGATGATTTACTTTCTATGTATGTACTTTAAAAGTGCACACATATAACTCAATGCATCAACATATCAACATAGCATTCACACACCACAACAAACCTGATTCTTTATGGGAATAAACTACAAACCTCTTTTTAGCATTGTTGGTGTGGTACAAGAGTACATAAGGACAATAACAATCGAATCGATAGTGTGACGTCTATTACAAGAGGTATATTTTATCATCAACAGGGTATATTATATTGGCGTAAAATTTACACACATCTTGTGCACAATTTTTTCAACAAGGTGCACTAACCAACAAAGTCATAGAAGTTAGAATTGAAGATGAGCAATAACAACAACACAAAGAAACGTAGGGTGGGAGCCGGCGGTGGTGCCCGAGTATCTATTGATGGTGGTGGTGAGAGTGGTGGTTCGGAACTGGCCGCAATTAAATCAATGATGCAAGAATTAGTACAACAAAATAATACACAAACAAACATGATTAATTGTATGCAGGCGGAGATTACACAGCTATCAAAGAAATGTACGAGTCAAAATCGTACACAGACAAATATGATGCAAAATATGCAAGGGGATATTACAGGGTTATCAAAGAAGTGTGATACGATGGAGACAACAATTAAGAATGTGAAGTTATCACAGAGTAAAAGTTTGGCAGCTATAAAGACACTTCAGTCTGTACACGGTGTAAATTCGGACAATACACAATTGGATGATATAAATTTGCGGTTTGATAAGTTGGAACAAACGATTGAGAAGAAGCATATCAAACTCGATGGTAGATTAACATATCACGATATACTATTGCAAAACCAAAAGTGGGTTTATTCAGCACCTTATCCATCTGCAGAATATTGGAATAACTTAGATGGTGATGGTAATCGAGTGGCTAAAGATTTCCTAAGACAGATCAAGGTATGTACTGAAGAAATGAGGTATGGTCAAGGGAATGGAGAGCTTACGCTAAATGCACATCTTCCATACAATCGAGTGTTTCTACCTCATTGGAAAGAGTTTGCAAATGCATTGAAACAATACCATTATCATCTAAAGCATTCAACAGAACTAAGGGATAACTCAAAACTCTACTTATGGAATATGGAACTACCAGATGAAGTAGTAGATCTCCTATCAAATGCTCTGCAATCGACACATTTCAAAACGATTGCTTTGATTGATAATAACTTTGGTCAGAAAGGTATTGACTTTGTACTGGATTATTTGAAGATTAATCACACCTTGAAAACCTTCTCTCTTGCAAATAACTCCATTAATAATATGGATGACATCAATAAACTCAGCAAAATTATGAAGCAACACCCATCGATTGAAAATTTGGCACTTGGCAACTGTAACAGAACTGATGTTAATGGGTATGAAATGCTGAAAATGGTTATGAATGCTGGCAAAAACAAGCTAAAGACTGTTCGTCTATATGGTAGTGGTATAAGTACCGAAGGAGGAACATTTATCTCGGACTTTATGGCAAAATCTACCATTTTAGTCGATCTTTATCTGGATGGGAATGAACTTGATGATCAAGATGCATTTCAGATCGCTGAATCTTTGAAACAAAACAGAACGTTGCGCCTTCTACGTTTGACAAATAACAATATAACAAAAACGGGATGGACAGCACTACGAAAGGTAGAGTTTGACGATACAAGTTTGAACGCTGCCGCCGACTCTAATCATGCATGCAGCATAAAATATCCACCAGATGGCAGTGATTTGATAGAGGGCTTGGATATTAGTGAGATGAACGGGGACAGGAATGGGAGCATGGCATTTGCTTCAAAAGGTGTCAGGCAAAAGAAAATATACACAGTTCTCTCGTCAAGAAACAGAGACTGTTCAAATGTGAAATACTTTGAGAATGTACCTGTGGAGCTACTACCTGATATGTTACACTCTGTTCAAAAGTACTCCACTTACCATGTTCCTGAGACTGAAGAGGATAAGAAATACACTCCAAACAAAAATGATAAGCATGTCACCCCTCTATCAATTGTATATGAGGTATGTCGACATTGGGATGAATCTCTTGCTGTTTTTGAAGCACTGAGCTCATAAACTTTAGACGTTCTGATAGAATGGGGAGAGAATAAAACACAACTAAGCAACAATTGTACACTACCTTACAACTTCATATACAGTATCACTAATACACATGTCATATCATTACTCTGCTGAACTTCCCTTCCACTTGTCTGCAACATTCTTCCAGTATTCTGTCTGTCTTTTCCAATAATCAGCATCCTTTGCACAATCATCACCAGTAGTTTTGCCATTATCGATACTCAACAAGTTCTTTGTCTTTTCTTGTGCCCATTCCGCTTGAGTATATAACCACCCCCAAGCCGCGCCCGCAGTTGTAGCCAAACCACCAAATGCTAATAGTATGCTCTTTCCTCTAGCAAGTAATGCAGTTGCCTGTTGAACAGGGTTAGTTGAGCCAAATAGTTCAAATATCCGTCCTAGAAACTGCTGTGAACAGATCCGATCAGTCAACTCTGGTATTCTATAGTGTATTGATTCAAAATACAACTCTGTGAGAGTCTTTGAATCTTTAGGAAGTAGGATAGAAGATGTACTTGATGGTAACGACTTGAATGTCTTATGTCTAACTATTCCATCTGCTTTATTTCTCAAATATGATAATATCATATCAAAGTGTTTTGGATCTCGGTCTATGAATATTGCATTATCTTTACTTATTATTTCATTATTGCTTTCTGCACGAAGGACATACTCTCGTAAGACTTCATTTTGTTGTATTGTTGATCGTAAGGTTTGGAAGTTTTTACCTCCTACATTTAGAGTTACAACTCCATCGTTTTGACTGTGCCGTATAATTGTTGGTATTGTTGTTGTTTCAGTTGCTATCTCAGTTGATGTAGTGGAGAACAGTGCAAGCCGTCGACATAATGATATCTTACCAACCCCTTGACACCCCTTCATTATTAGTATCAGTTATCATTTAATGGCTCACTGCGAGAACAATGCAAAACGTCGTGACAATATTATATTATATTGGTATCCTTTTATTATGGGCGTATCCTATCATTATATCACGCACCCACGCCACCCCTCACGCACCGATGTATTGTGAAGAAGGATCGGCTCTATATTAGTTTGGATGCTTTAGCAATGGCCAAAAAGATCTTCTATTGCAAAAGATTTGAGTGGAAGTGGTTTAAGTGATAGAGCTCTGTAAATAAAAGATACCTTAATTTATTGCCTTGATTACCCAAACAATATCGCCCTATATAGCAAATACTGTGAATTGAACCCCCGAGAAATACCTTACATAAGATATTGTATTTACCTTACCTCTATCAAAATCTTTTGATTTATGATGAAATTACACCACAACCATCAAATCACTCTACTCTACTCTCATTAATCCGCAGACGGATCAATGAACTATAGCAGCTACTATACAAATCCAAAAAAACCAGATTTGCCAATCAGATATTAATTAATCATGGCTTGTACACTTGACCGTAACGATCCTCTTGGAGGCCTCCCCCCTAAGCGTAAGTTTTGATATGTTTGATTATCTAACTTCAACTCGATATTTGATTGCAATTGCAATTGAACTTGATGGCATATGCATATTAGTGTTGTTCGACGACATGATGTGATATCCTTGATATTTGATCATGCAATTGCAATTGAACTTGATGTCATATGAATGTTTTGGTAAACATACTGATATACTGATACATATACTGATTCTGTTTATATATCTCTTTCTTCTACAATCTATCTTCTCTCTATTGTGTACACATCATATGTACGCCAACAGACTGCCTTGGTGGCGGATATAAACCAGTATTCACAAACCGTCTACAACTCGAGGAAGCACTACAATTCTCCAAGACAACACTTGAGGATAATCTCAAGGCCAATGTCAATCTTGTCCGTGTCTCCGCTCCTTTATTCGTCACAAAGGCATCAGGATTCAATGATAACTTAAATGGTACCGAACGTCCTGCTACATTCGAACCACGTGATTTTGCAGGAACTCATTTGGAGGTACCATTCTCTCTGGCAAAGTGGAAGAGATGGGCATTACACTATTATGGTGTTGAGGCTGGGAAAGGTATCGTAACTGACTTCCGTGGACTCCGTTGTGATGACGATGTTGATTATACACATTCATTATATGTTGATCAGTTTGATTGGGAGAAACATATCAACAAAGAAGATCGTAACATTGAATACCTTAAGACTACTGTTAAGGCAATCTACAAGGCATTGTATGATACTGAACAAGCTGTTTGTAAGAAGTATGGTATTGAGGCGGTCTTGCCTGAGGAGTTGGTATTTGCCACTAGTGATGATATGATTAAGGAGCATCCACATGCTACCCCCAAACAACGTGAGAACATCTTGTGTGAAAAGCACAAGGCCGTATTCTTCATTGGTATTGGCGGTATGAAGGAGGATGGACAGTTACGTCATGATGGACGTGCTCCCGATTATGATGATTGGATTACCGAACGTCCTGACGGCGGACATGGACTAAATGGTGACTTACTCGTTTGGAATCCAGTATTGAAACAATCTTTTGAGATTTCAAGTATGGGTATCCGTGTCAATCCCGATGTGTTGTTAAAGCAGTTGGATTTGTGCAGCTGTCCCGAGAGGAAGGAGTTTATTTGGCATAAGATGTTGCTTGATGGTACTTTACCTCAAACTATTGGCGGAGGCATTGGACAGAGTCGTACTTGTCAGTTCTTACTCCGTGCTTGTCATATTGGAGAGGTTCAGCATGGATGGTACAATCCTGCCGAGGTTGAAATTCTTAAGAAGGATGGTATTCAGCTCTTAGGATTGGGTGAATTCGAGGCGGATCCATCTGCCAAGAGCGCCTAAAAGAGGGACGCTATGGGGTATAAGGGGGAAGTATTTAAAGTTGGATGAAAGTAAAGTATAGTGGGGAATGTTTGCTAGGAATCGTGAGTTCTCAACCCTATGAGTTGAGTAGTCTGGTTCTACTGTATAATCTTTAAAGTAAGCTAAATAGTAGAGGCATCAACTGATCCGGTGAATGATGGGATGTCATGAATTACTTGGATCATGACTCTTTACTTCCTGTGCAGCAACCTCAAAGATGTATATTGCATGTTGCATGCATCTCCTCTACCTCCCCTCCTCAACTTTATTCCCACGAGCTCAAACGTCTAACTAATATTCATCATACCTAGAGTACCTCACTTCGGTTGTAATATATATCGTCGTTGATATAATAATCTCTCTAAGACAAGGTATATAGTTAGGGGAGTAGAGGTATGTATAGCGGAAGTTGGTTGTGGCTTTCAGTTTGTATGTTTATATCATAATTTGCACTAATATAATTTTACTGTTAGGTACACCTTATATACTAACCTTACTGCAGGTGCTTGGTGTGGTATTATTGGTGTACAAGAAACTCAAGTGATTGAGAAGAGATATCGAAAGTAAGCTTATCATATAATATTGTGTTGTAGTGTCATTAATTTGAAGTGTATAAGTATACATGTGCACTAACTTGATTTTCACACATTATGTACCTTCAGAATAGCTGTAATATTATCGGGCGCAACATTGATAAATACCCAAGGTATTTATAGTAGAATTTCTCACATAAAGATGGAGCGATGTCCGAAAAGATTGAAAACGTGTGAGGATGCTATAGATGATAGTAACACACCGGTATCACTTCCACCAGAAGTATTTGCAGCTGTTATGAATTACTTGGATTATGACTCTGTATTGTCCTGTGCAGCAACCTCAAAGATGTTACTGCATGATGCCATGCCTCGTGTTACAATACTTCATATTGATAGTGCATCACAGTTGAATACATTGGCATCTAGATTTAGGGATGTTAAAGAGATAAACATTTACTCTCTTTTAAAACACGATGTCACTATGAATGGCAAGATATACATGACAATTGACCGTGCAACCGTGATGAGGGTATTGCCATTTCTCAGCCATTTTACAAATATGGAGAGAGTGAATTTCGGTGGAAGATTGCCAAATGGTAACAGAGTTGAGTTTAATGAGGCATACATCGATGATGAGGAAGAAGATAATGAAGTAGGGGGTATGTTGATTGATATGTTATCCGCGGCATATCACTGTGGGTCTATCCCTCAAGGACTACGCGTGACAGGGTTGCGTTGTGTGCACGCCTACAATTACACAAACATTGTTCATCAATTTCATCTTGTAAAGTATGTAAAAGAGCAGTTCAGAGTTTCCCTCTTGACCAGGTTGTCAACTTTGAGAATGAAGGCTCGTCTGCATTGGAAGGCGGAAAGTTTCGTTCCAAAAGGCCTCACTTGCTTGATGTCTGCTTGACAAGGTCACAAATTGAGAGTATCGTTGAATCTCGTTCAGGTGGTAAGGAGATGCTTCAATCTAATGCAAGATTTTTGCATTTATTGGGGAAAGGAAGTCGATATGAAATCCTCTCGGATGACAGAGTTCCTTTTTATATAGTAAAATACAGTATCGAAGAGATAGAGGAATTGA
>Ga0214478_100712_pt1 | contig 18760 bp, 17 predicted proteins | sample M1_20Mar14CPVII9_2_FD_178001 | JGI IMG/M metagenome (GOLD analysis project Ga0214478, IMG submission 178001) | Marine eukaryotic communities from Monterey Bay, California, United States - M1_20Mar14CPVII9sort6BwellD7 | ecosystem: Environmental > Aquatic > Marine > Unclassified | place: USA...
AGAGCAAGTGGTGGTATGCCATCATGTAGGTGCTACAATAGTGGTTGTTTGGCATTGGTTAGGTGTATAACAAGGCCCTGGACACTCCCAGCATGATTGCAAGTCCCTCTACCATACTTTTACTGCCAGGCGTTGGCGTTTTTCTTCCCTCAGGTACTGGGTCAAGATTTCGTTTTCCCATAGACTTTCAGAGATGTTGTGCTCTATTTTTCTGACAGTTCTTGTAATAGCCATCTCATTTATAGGTGAAAGACTTGGAAATGTCTACTGTAGTATATGCATGACTCAGGGGAGTTACAACAAGATGCCTACACATGAAGATGTGAGGTGAGAGGCCTGGAGAGAATTTCAACTTTTCAGCAATGTTTAAGCAATTTTCCTTGGATGTTTGGGTGTTAGATCCCCATCATCATTTTAGAAGTGTTCACTAACTATTACTATACGTATTAAATGAGAAATGTGTAATATATGACCTCTTTCTTTGTTTTGCATACTTTTTTACATTGCCAAATTGTTTGCTGTTTTTTGAGGTTTTTCATAACAAAGTGCCAACAAGTGGTGTCAAAAGTTGGTTAGTAGTGCTTACAAATATTTTCATGTACCTAAATAAAGTTGTTTGATTGTTATATATGATCCTATGTTATTGTATACCACACAACTACATCACCATTCATCTGACACATGTTGATTGGGTGTTTTTTTTGGTGTTTTCTGTTTATTCATGATGTATTTGGACAATATTAGTCAAGTTCATCATTAGAAATAGATAATTGATGTAAAGGAGATCATATTTGAATGTTGAGTCATCTCCTAGATCCTAATATTGAAGGCACTAAATCCCCTGCAGGGGATTTAGTGCAAAAAAATTATGTGGTGTGAAGTTTAGCGTGGCATCAAGTATGTTCTTTCTTGTTCATCGAAGCTGAGCCGGTATCTTTTCAGTACAGATATTTTAATTTTGTATTACGATACATTGGTACGGTCGTTATTTACGAAGGTGCACCGATCGTATTACAATCAAAGCGCTCTATCTATTACATACAACAAACAAACCAAAGATGAGAGAAATCGTTCACTTACAGGCAGGACAATGTGGTAACCAAATTGGTTCCAAATTCTGGGAGGTGAGTGTATACTTGTTTATTAATTTTTATTATGTGTGTCAAATGCCAATGGGTTGAGTTTCAGTTTATATATATATGTTTATGTGTGTATTATTGTGGTAATTGGGTAGATAGGCTGATGTTATATAATGTTGGGTAATTACTTTAAATGAGTTGTTTGTATACTAGTATGGTGGCGTTACCTTTTTGTATATCATTGTGGGTCGAGTAAATTATGTGGCTAATACATACGATAATTTAGTTGTGTCATGAAAATTATTGTGGGGTGTTGATGGATTTTATATTGATACGCAGTTTGTTAAATTGGTTGTTCAAGTGCGGATTTATTGTCATGATGTTGTTAGTATTGCTATTAAATGTTTATTACCACACTAACCCTCATAATTATTATCACTCTCCATTGTGTCTCAATTATTTTATTAAAATCATATACAGGTAATGTCCCAGGAGCATGGTATTCAGGGTGACGGAACCTACGCTGGTGATAATGACAACCAACTTCAACGTATTAATGTCTACTTCCACGAGGGTCAAGGTGGACGATATGTGCCCCGTGCCGTTCTTACTGATCTCGAACCAGGTACGATGGATGCTATCCGTGCGGGTCCATTTGGTGGAGTATTCCGCCCTGATAACTTTGTATTTGGACAGAGTGGTGCTGGTAATAATTGGGCCAAGGGACATTACACCGAGGGTGCTGAATTAGTTGATGCCATTATGGATGTTACGCGTAAGGAGGCCGAGGCATGTGATATGTTACAGGGATTTCAGATTACACACTCAATGGGTGGTGGTACTGGGTCTGGTATGGGAACACTATTGGTTAGCAAGGTTAGGGAAGAATTTCCCGATCGTATCATGACTACGTACAGTGTGGTGCCATCCCCAAAGGTTTCTGATACCGTGGTTGAACCTTACAACGCAACATTGTCAATTCATCAACTTGTTGAGAATGCCGATCAGTGTTTCGCCTTGGATAATGAGGCACTTTATGATATTTGCTTCCGAACACTCAAGCTTGCCAACCCAAGTTACAGTGATCTTAACCATCTAATTGCCGCGGCTATTACGGGAACCACCTGCTCCCTTCGTTTCCCAGGTCAATTGAATTGTGATCTTCGCAAGCTTTCGGTGAACATGGTTCCATTCCCCCGTCTTCACTTCTTCCTTGTTGGATTTGCTCCCTTAACTTCACCGGCATCTCATGATTTCCGTGTATTGACTGTGCCCGAGCTTACCCAACAAGCCTTTGATGCCAAGAACATGATGTGCGCCGCCGATCCCCGTCACGGACGTTACCTCACATGCGCCATGATGTTCCGCGGTGCCATGTCAAGTAAGGAAGTTGATGATGAGATGCTTAAGATGGTCAGCAAGAACTCGGGTTACTTCGTGGAATGGATTCCCAACAACCTTAAGGCATCCATCTGTGACGTACCCCCCGCTGGTATGAAGATGTCTTCAGTATTCATTGGTAACTCAACATGTATCCAGGAGGCATGGAAGCGTGTTGCCGAGCAGTTCACAGTTATGTTCCGTCGTAAGGCCTTCCTTCATTGGTATACTGGTGAGGGTATGGACGAAATGGAATTCACTGAGGCTGAGAGTAACTTGAATGATTTGGTTTCGGAATACCAACAGTACCAGGACGCCACCGTTGGCGATGAAGATCTTTCAGGAGAATTTGCGGAGGAAGAGCTAGGAATGGAGTAGGGGAAATAAATTACACAACAAAAGCAATGGCAGATCTGTTTGATGTGTCATGATGTGATGTTTTTTAGTGTGGGGAGATCGCAGCCTTTGTAATGCTTGGAAATACAGTTGGCGCGGCTTCAATTGTCCACAGGTTTCTCTTTATGTGTCAAGAAGTTTTTCAAATAAGTGATGGACACGAACGTGTACTTAAAATCGTGTTCATTTTGCATAAAATTAAATTAAATGAATGAGCCTGCAAGTACTCTGTGTCTCTTACCAGTCTCTGCACTGTAGTTCTATCGCTTGATTTATGATTATATATTGGTCATGCATTATGTATCTTTACAGAGTCTATCTCCTTTTAGTCTATATTTATATCATTGTACTGCATACATACATTTTCAATACTCAAAATATCAGGCAATTATACACCCACTGTCTCGTTAGATGGCCTGCACCCGTTCGGTTCTATGGCGCTCTCAATATCACGAGTGGGGGAGGGGCCCCACGAGTGCCTAAAAACAATCAGCTTGCGTCTATCTATGTGAAACACCATCTTCAATACATCGCTAAATATTCGCTAAACAGATACTAATACCCTTTGTTGTTTACTGTACTGCCTCAGATGAGAAGCCTAAATTTTAATGTGGGATACCTTGAAATACTCTAAGTGTCATACATTGAAGTAACAGTACCACAACTGCATAGTTGTTTTTTTGTTGTCCACAAGTCCCTACCTGGAACGAGAGCTCCGGGCGCGATCTTAAAGGGCAAACGGTATGTGTATCTGACTGAATCTAAATAACAGGCCCACCATTATCTAATAGGATGGGATGCATGGAGCGTAGCGGAATGCATCCCCGCGCCTTAAAGCTGCGCGGTTGATCCAGAAGACAAGCAATTTCTTTGTTGCTATTATGTACACAGTCTAACTACTCTCCTCATCTTTCTGGGATTTTGTGCTCACTTGTCAAGTTTTTGCATCATTACATCAACATCTTGTTCAGTATTCTTTGTAAAGGAGCCGTCTGTAAAAAAAGCGCCGGCAATATGCTTCCGTTGAGGCACTCTATCAAGATAGAAAGCACCACTCTCCAGATTCTTAGTAGGAGTAGCAGTCAACCAACAAATACCTTCACTACCCTCCCATCCAGTTCTCAATGGTTCCAAGTACTTTGCTGTACTTCCAAAAGCGGCGTCAACTCCTACTGTTTTGACCCAGCCTGGATGTGCTGATACGAATTTGACTTCAGGATGTTCTTTTGTTAACCTTTCAGCTAGAAGGACTTGTCCCCGCTTCGCATAAGAATAAGCCATTTCACCATTATATTTAGACTCTTGATCGCCAGTGCTAGTTGCAATATCCCAATCTGGAAATTTGGAGTTATACATACCTCCAGATGTCACATAAACAACTCGAGCCTCTCCATTGTTTGTTTCTGAAGCTTTTTTCAATGATGGTAGTAGTAGCTTTGTAAGCTGGTAACTTCCCGAACAAAGATGCGCCATGAAAGTTACTTCTTTCCCCTCACTATTTACTCTCCGATCTTGAAATAGTGCACCAGCATTACATACTAAACAGTCTAACTTTTGTTCTTTTGATTGAAATTCAGATACTGCTCTTTGTATTTGCGATGGCTCACTTACGTCTGCTAATAGTACATTAACGTTTTGATTGTTGGTTAGTTCTTGTATATCTTTTTGTGCAGCCTCAGCCCGTTCTTTATTTCGACATAACATATATACAGTTGCTTTCTTGCCAGCTGCATATGTTGCTATTTCTTTACCAATTCCTATCGAAGAGAACATAATTAGATTACAGCCTAACTAATAGAGCACATCACATACTTTTTCTAACATACCTTGATTACTCCCTGTTACTAGTATTGTCTTGCCTGATAAATCTACACCATCTCCCAGTTCTTCACCTTCGATAAATGTTGCAGATTGTACAAGTTCATTATAGTTCGATATGTGTTTTAAATAACCACTTTGGGTGAAGTGTTTCTTACCATATAGGAAGAACTGAGTACTGACGATGCCTTGCTTAATATATCCAGCCATTCTCATAATATAATCTTCTATCCAATAACTCTAACAACTCTTGCACTGCTTGTACCTGAAAAGAATAAAGACCTACCTACCTACCTATTACAATGTTTCAATGAAAGTGTCAGTAGTCAGTAATAATGAGTCAATATCGCCGGTATCCTACCCAACCTTTAGAACCTACCCAACATCACTGATAACTTCGACGACCATAATAAATTGATTTAAATATCTCCAATATGAAGTCCAGCCTCTTTATCGTCGCCGCAGCACTATCAATCAGCTCATCTGCTGCCTTCACTTCGGTGAGCAACACCAATGCTGCTCGTTCAACCACAACATCTCTATCAATGTCAAAGAGCAATGACAACTCGAAGATATTTGCTTCAAGTTTAGCGGCTGCCTCCATTTTAGCAGGTGTCCTATCTGCGGATGCTGCTATTGCAATGGAAGGGCCATCTTCTACTCCATCATTTGTAGATTCTTCCTCCTCTCTTCTGGCAGGTCGATCAGGAGGACGGTATGTACAATTTTGATTGCAATATAATTTGTGCACATGATATGCACATTTTTTGATGACTCACCTTATATCTATTCTACTATCATATCAGTGCCGGAGGACGTGCAGCACCTCGTCGTATGTCAGCACCACCAGTACAAAGGACAACAATTAATCGTACAACAGTAGTTGCACCCCCAGTTGTCATGGGAGGAGGATACGGCTACGGTGGATATGGATATGGTTACGATCCCACACCAGGGCTAGTGTTCGGTGCTGTTAATGCTATTGGTAATGGAATGCGTGAATCTAGACAAAATCAAATGATCATGGATGAACGTGCTCAATTAAGTGCATCACAGGAAAGAGAGGCAGAGATGGCAGCACGTATTAGGCAATTAGAAATGCAGCAACAAGGTCAACAAGTACAACAACCACAAGTTATTATTGCTCAGCCCCAGGCAACTCCTGCTCCGGCCAACTAAAGAGAGAAACAACTTTATTGTATTAGGAGGAGGTGATACACACATATTGGTTGTTAGTGAAATGTTAAGATATCAAAGTATAAGTTGAAATGTATTGCAATTGAAAAAACAAACAAACAAACAATTGAGCTTGTGATGATGATGACAGGAGTGAAGTTGGGAGGGAGATCTATTTGATTTGAGTGCTTAAAACTTCCAACACAGAATACAGAAGTGCTGATAAGATAAAACTAGGAGAATGTTATGTGTATATTTCCTTGATATTCATAGTATCAATGTAACACTTTGTGATTCGTATGCAAATGGTATTTCACCTTCACATATCTGAAACTACAGAGAGTTGCGAGATGTTAGAGAGCTCTAATAGAGGAATTGATATCCATACCACTCCTCCAAACAACTCATTGTACACACGGAGGCTCGCGAAGAGGTAGAAGGTATCTTTCAAGAGTGCCCCCCCCGGCCCCCCCCTGCGCTTGAGTAAAAATCAACTGAAAATCTTGGCAACCTCACGGCGAGTGCAATCGAGGAGGTCAACAGAGTTCACATCAAAACCTCTATGTATATAATCGGTGGCGTTGAGGAGTTAGTTGTTCCTCTTATCCGATAGGTCCATAATATATTTATTGGATAGAGGCTAGGGTACATCCCTTCTTTTGCTCATATAAGTTTTGTTCATCTCATATCTTAAACTACATCATCATCATATTACATCGTACTGTGGAAAAGATCAATTGTTCAACAAATAAATCAACAAACAATAATGTCTTGCACACCTACATCCAATTCACTTGAGCGGTCTCTATCTCCATTATCACCTAGTGACGAAAGCAGGTTCGTCCCATCACAGCCATCAGGCGTGATGGACGAACATTATAAATCATCACCATCAGATGATGATAAGAAGAAGAAAGTTGACACCAACACAAAAGTACAACAAGATGATACTAGTAGTAATAACATGAACAACAAAACTACAGCGTTCAATAACACAGATGCACCCAAGCAACCAAATCTTGTAGCAGAAGAAGAGGACGATGAAGATGGAGGTATCGTCGGAGCTACTATTTGTTTTACACCCGAGCCTTCTCCACGCTCATCACCAAACATGGGAGGTATTGAAGGTAATAATGATGCCACTGGTGCTTTATCCAAGTTGGATTCACTCAATAGTAACAGCAACGACTACATTGGTAGCGTGCAGGGGGCGCCGAGTGATCGTTCAAATAGTAGGAAGAGTAGTTCAGTTGTTATGCATGTTGCATCTAGTTTAGATGGACGCAGTACAACCGAGTATGAGTTATTGGATGCCCTTTCGTCTAAGGGAACAATTGAGGTAGAAGAGTTGGTATTGGATGAGGACGATGAAGATTGTGATGCCCCAAGTCTTGATGAGAAGAAGGAGGAGGGGAAGAGGAGTGGAAGTGGTGAACTGGTCTCTGCAATGTTGGCTAGTAATCCAAGTAGTGGAGCCACTGTTGCGAGTGATGCCCCCTTCAAGAATTCCGATACTAGCAATACTCAGCTACCTGCTTTTGTAGTATCAACCAAGTCTGATGATGAGGCAGTTGAGTTGGACTTGAACTCAAAAGATGTCAATGAAGAGAAGGACCTGGAGGATACCAGTACATCATCCAAGGTAGATTCACGTCCATTAACTCCATTCAAGAGCCTGCACAAGTTTTGGCAAGGACAAGCCACCAAGGGTATGCTTGGTCGTATTCTTGGTACTGATATCTCCAAAGATGACACCGAGGAGGATGCTCAGACTACTCCTACCCCTGACGAGCCATTAGGTACTCACGTTGATGAGCTTGACGGAAGCTCTGGCTACCAACAGGACGATGAAGCAAATCATGCGGCTGCTGTACCCAAGACACAATGGCTTGTGAACTGCCTTTCTGCCCTATTCAGCTCTGCAGCACAGTATGTTGTATCTTGTCTTGTTACAGCTGGTCTTCTTATTGGAGTGTTTGTATATGGATACATCTCCTCCATCCTTGGCAAGACGAAAGCACTTGTCCAAAGGATTCTCCACCAGAGAATCAAGAAAAGAGCTATTGATCAAGTGTCTAATGATGTCGTTGAGAAGGTACTACAAGATGCAGTAGATAAGATTGTGCTGAACTCCAAGGAGACTGCCGTAGCCCCTCCCGAGCATACTACTACCGCTACTAATCTACCCAAGCTGTTCACAGCAGATGAGAAGTTGCAGGAAGATAAAGAAGTAAGTACTGCTTTGGAACCCAAAGAGAAGGCACTCTTGCAAAAGATCAATGATAAGGTCACTGCGAGTATTGTCACAAAGGGCAAAGAGGCTCTGCTTGCTCTGAAAGACAACAAAGTTCTTTCTGCTAGCATGTCGTTAGCTCTCATCTCCGTCTTCTTGATGGGCAGCTACATGCTTCAAAATAATGGTACTGGAGGAAGCAAGGAAACTGATGATATCAGTATTCATTTGGATGCGAATCATAGTCTCTTTGATCTTCATTGTGTCATGACACATACGACTAACTACCACGACATCCCATTGTGGTTAATGCTCTTATCACCATCTTCCTTTGAAGATGAAGTAGCGACTGCGTCAAGTTGGCTGTTTACTTTTACAGTCTTCTCCGTTCTATCGTCAATGTTGTTTGTTGCATTCAAGTCCAAGATTCCCTTCCCTTCTACCAAGCCTGATATCCTCACTGGTATTTGGTCAGAAGAGGAACATCAGCAGTTTCTTGCTGGATATAATGTACATGGTACCAAGTGGAAGTTAGTCAGTGCATTCGTGCCTACTCGTACCCACAATCAAGTCAAGGCTCATGGATGCTATTGGATGAAGATTCGATCTCCTGCCAGGATGCCCAAGTCCAGGAAGGAGCTAACCCCCATTCGTACTTCTTTTGGTAGTACTCTTTCAGCTGGGTTGCTCAGTCCTCGCACTCCTAGCTCAGTATGTTCAACAAAGAGTACTCCAAGGAAATCAAACAAGAAATCCAAGCAAGCAACAACTCCTACTCCTCTCAAGGGTATCCTTGTTGAGAAGAGTAGCAATCAACAGTTTGATAAGAATGTGACTCCTCGAAGTGCAGAGAGGAAGAAGCGTATGCAAAACAGGAAGATGCAAGGCTCAAAGTCTGATCCTGTCAAGAGGAGAGTAAGAATTCAAGCACCCTAAGCTCATTATGTTTTGAGCTTATATAATAATAATGTATATTTGTCGTGGCTATTTATAATGCAAGTAGTAACAGTGAAGAGAGAAGTGAGTGAGTAGATCTCCTAAGAGAGACGATTGAAAGTAAGAGAAGTGTAGTTAGTAGAGATTAAGAATTAAGATTTAAGTAATTGATTTGAGATATTGACAACATAAGTATCCTTCATCATATCCTATTACTTCCGGTTTGTGGCATGCCCAGCTCATCCCAGCCCAGCGTTTTTCTAATTCTTTGTAGCCGATTAAGATTTGTATTCTTGTCAGATACTGGTTGTGTGAGTGGATAAGGAAAAACTGAAGCTCTTGATACGCTTCTATACAACACAAGGGAATCCTCTTTGCGCAAAAGAAACTCTAAATCATCGAAGGTGAGCCCAGAAGGAAACTCAGTTGGTATCTTAGCATGTAGATCTATAATATAATGTATTGCAGTATATATTTGTGAGTTTATGAATTACAATACAAGTTACACAGGACATTACATGCATGTATACTTACAATCATCAGTCAATTCAACAATTTCCATACTATCATCGACACTCTTTACTGCATCTACCAAGGATGACCATGCTTTTGTAGAGTCACTAGTCTCTGTTAGATATGTCCATGGTGGACTAAATCTACTTGGATTCTTGATCGCCGAGCTGCTAACACCATTAGCAGTGGCAGATACACCAGATAGTCTTCTTTCTTTGTTGTTAGCCAATAGCTCTCCTCGACATTCAACTACAGTCCTAGCAGGCGTTGTATCAGTAACACAACCTTTTCTACCAGCAGATGTAGGAGCTTGGCTTGTGGCTAGTATGTCATGAGGAAGTTAGATGATGAATTAGATATGTAACCATAACTTCTCTCCAATCAAATCAAACATCCTTTAGTACTTACGGACACTTTCTGCCATTTCCTTTGCATTTGCAGGTAGTATAGGAGTTAGTAATAGTAGTGGAAGAGAGTTTAATACTTCTCGACGATTATTATTTTTTGCAAAGAGTTGCACATCATAATATCGATATGATTGTTTTGTCGACTGAGTGGATAAGATAAACGAAGAGGACAGGGTAGCCCAGAAACATATACATCCTAATACCGATAATACCGATAATATGAAGGCGTTCATCATGGTATTGACAACCATAGAGACTATGGAGATAAGTAAACACAACCGACCTCTGACACTAACTACGATGTTGCTTGACGGTCATAGGACCAACACAAAGAGATAAATCGTATTTAATTGCTATAAATGCATATGATATCACATAATGCTAATTGCAAATATTACTTGAACAATTCACACATTCGCCTTTCTCTATATTACAGAGTGGGTTCAGAGACATAAGAAACACAGTAGTTTTCAGTTTTCTCACAACGCACAATTCTATCGAGGTTGGGTTGAGAAGTTATATCATATTTATTATTCATCACTACTACCATGTTCTCCGCTAATGAAAATATAATGCTGCGGCAACATAAGCGTCGTGTTATTGAGTTTATTGAATCAACTATACCTGAAAAAGCTCTTGATATGGGTACATCGGTGATGGTTATGCAAGTATCATGTCGACAACCGGGATGTGTACCATTAGAAACAGCAATAACTATTGTATTTCCCAAACCACCAAGGAAGAGGAACAAGAAGAGAGCTGCTGCTACTACTACTGCAAAAGAAGGAGAAGATACTGATAAAAAAGATGAAGAAGTACCATCCTTTGAGCAACCACTCATACCAGATTTAATAGAATCACAAATTGGTGGCAACTTTAAAACACGTATATTAAAACCTTTGTCAGATGTTACACAGGAAGATGTACTCGATTCATTACCACCCAACTTCACAGGTGGGCGAAAAACGGTAGAATCCATTTGTCTGCAAGCTAGAGATATGATGTTTGCACAGATAGGGCAGTTAGTGGGAGATGATGATACTACAGATAGCAAAAATGGAAAGAAATTAGTTGCAGAATATTTAAAAGCATGTCTCGATGAATATACAGAGAGAGATTGCCAAGCGCCAGAGTGGGGAAGTCCCTTCATCCCTTTAGATGGCGATGTGATAGAAGATGGCAATTCACAAGAACAACAACAAACTGATTTGTCATCAGTGGAAGAAACAGTTGATAATATGAATATCAAAGACGACAACATCACCACAACAGCTAACAACAAATGGGCTGAAACGGGCAATATAGTGTATCGGAGGCCTCTAGATGATAGTGAAGAAGAAGATGGTGAGTAAGAGATACGTTGGGGAGGCAGTCATCTCATTTAGATATTTACTAAACAATCAACAAAATTGCTGCATTGTTCTCTAAACAGTGGTAACAGAGGTAATGGCAACTGTACATAAACGGCCGATGAAAGGAACGCCAAAGATAACCTCATCATCAGCCACATTACTAGAACAACTAGCAAAGAGTCAGCACGCTCCTGGTATTAGAAGAGCTGGTTGTCCATGCTGTGATCCCGACAGCGCAAGTAATTTCGTAGATCAAATGCTAGGTAGATGATCAAATTCAAATGACTTAATCCCAATGACTGCAACTGATTTGTCTTCTTTATACGTTTATATACATAGCTCTCAATATTTGCAGCAATTGCTGTAACTCATCAACAATAATCACCAGGATGTGCACTGGCTAATCTATTACGCTCCGCATCTGTTGCTGTATATCCTGCAAACACTGCCTTCAATGCTGGCATCAATACTAAATCCACCTCTTGTCTACTACTTGTTCTGCCATTGCCGTCATTATAATTGATATCATGATATTGATTTCCCCAATCGTTAGATTTCTGATCGTACTCAGCTTGTTGTTGTATTGTTTCGTGAATATATGCAACTTCCTTTTCCAATGTTTCAATATTAATTTGAGTTTCTCTTCTTATTTCATTGATGGCTTTTTGTACAATTTGCACATCATATGAACCTTTTCGCAAAAGATCTTCTAATAGTATCCAAGGATCGTCTTGATGGAGTGTATCTTCTGTCATGGAAACCATTTTAATATGTTGTATATTATTTACCCGCTCTTTAATAAAACTATGCTTAACAACCGATGGAAATACAAATGCCGATATATATTGTTGATGTTGTGCCATCATAAAAATAAATGTTGCCAAAGATGTCCTTCCGTAGGATGGCTCTCCATGCACTGCCACCGCCGCCGATAATACACCATAATCGTTTCGTCGTCTTCTTCTCCTTATCATCATTGTGTTAGTTCTTCGATCACAAAAGATAAGAGGAAGAAGGTGCTGATGAAGAAGGTGCATGTGTACTAACTACCATACTAACACTAAGAAATAAAGTGAAAATTAAGGATACCGGTGTTATTATGAGAGTCGCGTCGTTACTACTTGAAAGACCGATGATCAACAGCTACTTTGGTACGCTTTAGAAGTGTGCTGACCGATTAACTTGGAGTGCACGTGAATATTGAATATTCGCGTGAGAATTTATGTGTTTGAAGAGAAGATACGTAGTAATAATTTTGTACATAAACATACCTTGACTACTACTACTATGTATCGATAGAGTTACACCTGACTATATAATTAGGAACTCACATATACCGAACAGCAGAAACATTACTCATAACAATTGAACTATATACATAACATAGAACATATCTCTCTTGACTCTCTTTGGTACTTCTATCTCTTTAGATTGTTCAATCTTGCCTCTAGATCTGATATAGCAGCATCTCCTCCTCCTGCATCACCACTTCCCCGTTTGTATTATTACCTCCATTCTCTCCTAGTCCAACAGCAACTTTACCGCCCTCTGCGGCTTCAGGCATTGCAGAAGCCAAGTTCTGTTCAGGAGCATTAGGAATTTCTCCAGTCATATCAATACCAATCTCATCAAGAACTTGATTTACTATCCTATCCTCCTCTTCTTCATCATTATCCATAACATCCTCGAGTGCATCACCCATCATTTCTTGCATCATTTCTGATTTCATGTTTTCTTTTTCAAACTCGGCCATCATTTTGTTGATTGCTGGGACATCGACTGCCTTATTCATCTTCTTCATAGCTTGCGCTGTACTGGACATTGCCTCTGCCATGGCAGCATGACTTTTCACGGTCTGCAGCTTCAATGCACAGCCTTGCAATTGACTCCGCATTTCAATAAACTTTGTAATGTATTGTCGTGTTCTAACTAAATCTTTTGCCATTATCTTCACAGCCTTCATTTGATTTTCTCTAGCCATTTTCTTTATATCCATTGTTAATCTCTTTTCCTCTCTTTCTAATCCTCTTGTTTCTCTATCAAGTTCACGTATGGCACGTGTTATCCTTCATTTGTATTGTTTATGTATATACATATGACAATTGAATGAGTAAGTATACGACATAACCAAAGCATAATATACAGATACATTGTACTAATCAAAACATAACAGCACAAAACGTAACAACACAAAACGTATTCATACATATATCAGCATGCATAACAGAAGTGGCCGATACTCATAATATCAACATTCAAACATAACTTACATACGTTTGTTCTCGCGCAGCTGCTCTTTCAGCGGCTTTTCTTTCCCGAATATATTACCCATATTTTGATTGTGTTGATTTGCTAATTATATATGTATGTCTATCTTAATACTTATCTAATTTCGGACTGTAGAGAGTGAGATATGTCGTACACTATTGTGTATTTGCACAAATCTACACCAACCAAATCAAACCGGAGTAGCGTAACGACTTTACTAGATGATCTAATGCTCAGCCAAAAGATCGAATATACAATCGAATATATTTATATTATAATACGAGGACAACAACCAAGAGGTTTACCATAGACGACAACATAAACTAGGTCAACTATTAAAAGTCGAAAGGGGGCACGGTGTAGGGGACGCCCCCTTATCTTGTGAGCGTTTCCGTGTGGGCCATACATCTAATAGTATATATAATGCGCACATATGTCTATATATCTTATATAAACATATCATATGATACATAGATCTTTTTAGACAAAACAGAAGTGTAGGTTCTTAGTGGTAGAGACTTTGAGCATTATCTTTGTTCAAATCATTTCTATCTACCGCTGCACTCTCTTCTCAAGTCTTTGTATTGATATTCATATTCTCCAACAAGTTAATGATACATGTATTTCTCTTCATCTGCTTTGACAAATTAGATTTCATTTAGTTGATTGGAAATTGAGGGTTGCTACCTGGCAAATGAATAAATGGACTAAGTGCCAAGTATGTTGTTAAAAATGCTGCAGCTGCAGCTCTTGGCTTCCCGAATTCCGTCAACTTCATATCAAACTCCTCAAGAGGAGATTCAGCAATCTTAAGCACCTCTACTTCAAAACACAAGTGACTGTTTGGTGGTACAACTCCTCGGTACCAGTTGTCTACACAAATCAAATACACACCAAAAGGAAGGGTTTGTTAGTATAGTATAGTAGAACTACATCGTGTATGCAAATCATATAGATCTGTATATAATACTATATGCATTCCATACACAAATATAATAACTTACTTCCATATCCTCGGTTAGGTGGTACTTTAACATATCTCTTTCCACCAACTTTCATCCCTTTTAAACCTTCTTCCAAACCAGGTAAGCATCTCCTCTCACCCGTCTTGAATACCATACTACTAACATCAAACTCTTTTAAATTGGCAGTAAACTTCGATTCAACAAAGTTACTTGTGAAACTAATTTGCAACATCTGCGCATCACTATCACCAACAGTTTGTGTTCCACTACCAGTTGATATGTCCCTAATTGCAATTGTTTTCTGATCAGAAGTTGCCTTGTAGGTATCGAATGGATCTGTCGATGCTCCTTCGGTACTATCCTCATCGACTACTTCTAATGCCATCTGATTTATTTGTGTTGTTGTTCCAGTTTGATATCTTTGAACAGAGGAAGATCGTGTCGACGACGATGGTGAAGAGAAGGCGGTACCACCGCTAAGGAAAAAAGGTAATAGTAGAGCAGACTTCATCTTATATATATTGTGATAGGAATCAAGGTATTTATTACTAGAGAGTCTAGAGTGAATGAAGAGTTTAGAGTTTAGATTGACATGAAAAAGATGAAAGATTTTTCAAAGATACTTCAAGTAGTGGTCTTGGTCTTTACCTTAGGTTGGCTCCAGATGTAAGCGCCACACATTTATCCTCATATCTATCTCACTCATAATAGAAGAGATAGACAGCACTAACTAAAATACGTACCATACTTGAACTCGCATGTGCCGTACCACTTTTCACTCTATTGAAACTCAAGTACACTTTTCATTCGGTGCACAAACTAACGATAAAGAAAGTCACCTTTTTAAAGTAAAGTTATATGCATATTTGATATTAATCTAATCTTTCATTAACGAGCATATAGATCCACCCGATGCATTCAACTTTGCCAATGCATTAAGATCCTCTAACCATTGCTCATTATTAACATTGCTCTGTATGTTACCATCATGCCAACGTCTCATCCCACCACTACTAGGACATCTCATTAAGCATGGTGTTTCTCTTGCCTCCTTCTCCTCCTCTTCAGTTGGTTGTTTGCCGTATGAGAATTGGCACTCGCCCGTTTCATAATCTGGAGTCATAGTTAACGCTAAGCCCATGTTCTGTCTGAAGAAGTTTTGTGTTGGAATCTTACAACTATTAACACAAGTTGATGCACATTGTGATTCTTCTAGAAATCTACATCTCGAGACTAATACTCCTTGGTTCTTTCCTCCGTTCTCTAACTCTGGCACATCATTCACTTCACATTCGCCCATCAACCATGTGCCCCCCACAACGGTAGCCCAAGCACACATACGAGCACTAAAGTATGAAGAACTCGGTCAGTTATCTCTGTATTGTATTGCATATGATTGTAGTATTGTATTGCAACTGTATACATAATACAATACAATATACATACATTAGTCAAACATGCATAACACTTACCTGAAATTAGGAAACGGCCTTGCAAACCATGCAGGAAACCTCTTCAATATAAATGTAGGAAATAATGATATTAATACCCCTTGTGCCAACTCTTGAACTTGTGTCCTGTTATTATATTGTATATTCATACCAGAAGTCAGCTCTATAATAGCATTGAAATCGTTCTTTGGTAGGTTTGAATCCGGTAGTCTATCAATCTTCTCAGCTAGTTTGGTACGGAATAAAGTCATAAAAACATCATCTATGAAGCCACCAAGAGGACCATGTATTGATGAATAATCAGGTTTTGTAGATAAAGGAGGTCCTTCTATTGTGGTACCTCTTACTGAAAATTTCGATATTGATGCATGTAGTTGTTGATGGTCGATAGTACTTGTTTGGCGGCACACACCTCTGGCCGATGAGAATGCATCTGATATGTACAGTAATGATGCGACTATTAACAGTGTTAATGAATCCATGGATGCATCATCATAAACACCGACAAATCACTACTACTAGCCGCGCAAGCGCGCTAGCCCTCCGGGGGCACCTGCGGTGGGCTTAAGTTAGGGCCCCAAATAGTGTTTTCCCCGGTTATGGAGTTAGGGAGTAAAATAGTCACAATTCCCTAAAGGACGACGACGAAGAAATCCTTGCCAAATAGTTTAATTAGATTTATGATTTATGATGTGTATCGATCATGTATCCTTTTTTACTTTTTACACTCTCATAAAAATAAAATCTTTTATTATATATAATTAAAAGCTATTGATATTATGTCATCTGCTACTACCGAAGAGTTTGATCAGCGTGTGAAGTCTTTTTTTGAACATGTTGATAAATCTATCCCTCAATATGTAGCTGAACTTGGTGAGGCGGTAGCCGTACCTTCCGTGTCTTCTGGTAAGACGTTGGTGTGTGTGATGTGTGATGTATGTACCTATGATTTGCAAATCTCAACTAATTGATGCAACTTCTATCCATTCTCTGCTTGTATGTTGCAATTGCAACCGTTGAATTCTGCATGTCTATATCACGAATACATATATCACAATACTAAAAAATGATAACACACGAAAACAACTATTAATAATGATGCATACATACACATATAAAAGACCTTCCGACACATCTTCCTGATATCATTCGTATAATGGAATGGACAAAGACCTATATTGAAAAGTTAGGGGGATGGGCTTATCTTATGCCAAATCCAAAGCAGAAGGATGATAGTGGTCATGATCTACCACCCATTCTATTGGCAGAATTTAAAGCCGCCGATAATGCTTCTGAGAAGAAGACTGTTTGTTGCTATGCACATTTGGATGTCCAGCCTGCTGCAAAAGAAGATGGCTGGGATAGTGATCCATTTGTACTAACAGAGAAAGATGAGAAGCTGTTTGGAAGGGGAAGTACTGATGACAAAGGTCCTGCTTTAAGTTGGTTGTGGGTTATTGAAGCGCATCGGAAGTTGAATATCGATTTACCAGTCAATATCAAGCTCATGTTTGAGGGCATGGAGGAGTCAGGGTCCGATGGCATGGATGAGGCTATACACATGCTGAGCAAAGAGGATAAGTTTCTGTTTGATGTGGACTTCTTTTGTATTAGTGATAATTACTGGCTCGGGGCCAAGACACCGTGTTTGACCTATGGTCTTCGAGGACTAGCTTACTTTAGCGTATCGGTTAAGTGTTGTGAACAAGATCTTCATTCAGGTGTATTAGGAGGTACTGTTCATGAAAGTATGACCGATTTAGTCCAGCTAATGTCATCACTTATTGATTCACAAGGGAAGATCCTGGTACCAGGAATTATGGACGATGTGGCGCCAGTAACACCAGGAAAATCCGCGTTAGATGTTTTGTCGTATGAATTCGTGCCTTCAATATAATGTCTTGGCGATGTGATCACTTCATTTGATCTTACGTTGCCTCTATTTGATTGGTTTTGCAAACCACATGTACTAACATATATTGCAATCATCTCTCTTTCTTCTTCATAAACTGTGAAACGCGCATCTTCCAGAGGAGGAAAAGTTATATGAAAGTATTGACTTTGATTGTGAATCATACAAAAAGGAGAATAAGATTTCACCAAACAAGTTGTTACATGAAGACAAGAAGAGTCTATTAATGGCCAGATGGAGGTATCCAACATTAAGTTTGCATGGGGTAGAAGGGGCATTTGCGGGCGTCGGGGCCAAGACTGTTATCCCATCAAAGGTATCCGGAAAGTTCAGTATGCGTCTAGTTCCGGATCAAGATCCTGCTAAGATTGAAAAACAGGTGACTGATCATCTTAACAAAGTGTTTGAACAGCTGAAATCACCTAACGAAATGAAAGTTGAAATGTTGCATGGTGCAAAAGCATGGCTAAGTGATCCGAAACATCCCAATTTTGCAGGAAAGTTCGCGTTAGTATTGTTTTATCTTATGAATAAATGTGTCAATATGAAGTGTTGATGATTTGAGTGCTTCATTTAGCCTTCATGCATCTTTTTTGTTGTCTTAGAAAGCTGCATACACTAACAGAAGTTTCAATCATATCTTTCAACTTCATGAAATGTGACAACGCGCATCTTCCAGCGGCAGCTCGAGCCACAGAGATGGTATACGGCTCACCACCAGATTACACTAGAGAAGGTGGATCGATTCCAATCACCACCGCTTTTGAAGAGAGCACTAAGATGAATGTTTGTCTACTACCAGTAGGTGCCTGTGATGATATGGCACACAGGTAAGAAGCAGGTGAATATCTTTGTCTCTCTTTGCCTTGTTCTT
>Ga0214478_100713_pt1 | contig 18754 bp, 16 predicted proteins | sample M1_20Mar14CPVII9_2_FD_178001 | JGI IMG/M metagenome (GOLD analysis project Ga0214478, IMG submission 178001) | Marine eukaryotic communities from Monterey Bay, California, United States - M1_20Mar14CPVII9sort6BwellD7 | ecosystem: Environmental > Aquatic > Marine > Unclassified | place: USA...
GTTCCAACTCCTGATATTGTAACCTCATCTCCAATCAGAGTTTCAAGTTGACCATTTGTTAATGATAAACTCTGGGGACCATATGGAGCTACGTGATATTGTAGTATATTTTGCAATTGAACAACATTTGCTGGATCGAGGAGGGTATCAAGTGTTCCTGCTGGTAAGGCATTGAATGCGTCATTTGTCGGAGCTGTAAAAAAAATGAGCATAAAAGTGCATAAGATGTGAGTATAATATGAAAGCATAACACATAATATCTACACACAATACAAAACACGTACCAAATACAACAAATTGTCCTGGTCCAGCCAAAGTATCAACTAATCCTGCAGCACTTAATGCACTAACCAATGTACTAAATTGTTCATCACTACTTGCAATTTGTACAATATTTAAATTTGACGTATCAACAACTGGCGCAGAAGTAGTACCAGTGCCTCCTGAATTATCAGGTATACTCACTGCTGTGGGGTCCAATGTTGGAAAGAAGGTAGGTATTGGTGTATCAACTACTGGTAGTGGTGGACGTGTAGCTTGGAGTATACGCTTCTTATTTGATTGATGTTTAGATTGATTGTCATTTGTATTGGTAGTAGTAGTTGCCTGTAATATGTGTTTGTTTGTTATAGAGTCATCACCGTTTAGTAATCGTGACCATATATCATTATTGTTATCAATATCATTATTAATATTATCATTCTTGTGTATTGTTGCGCCTTTGATTATATGACTGCTTAGTATGCATCCAAGTAAGATGATGGATTGTATCATTATTGGACGATGACGACGACGACGATTGATACCCTGCACCATTGCAATTAAGTATTGTATTACAGTATTATTGTAAGTTAGCCGTTAATAATAATAGTAACAATAGATGACAAATTAGGCAATGGTTGGCATCAAAAGAGAGATGATATCGTACTCAAGAGTTGCTTAGTTAGGGCGGTGAAGATGTTTTGGCGCAATCGGTGGCCAAAAAGTATAGAAGAAAGTGTCTCAATAAGACTCGCTGAACGAATAAATTCAGGTTCAGCGATCAAACGGTGCTGCTGTTAGTTAGTGTGAGGATTGAGTTGTGAGTACTGGCCGAGGAGTATAATTAATAGTCATTATCGTCATATAGTTCATGCAGCATTCTGTGAACCTGGAGGGTACTTATTCTAATCTTTACTATCATATCAACTCTAATGCTTTCATATCATCAACAATGGCAGTGGAGTATAGTAATAGCAATAATTATCAATATCATCGGTATACAATTACAACGTATAAATGCATTCTGTGAAAACAATATAATACGTCCAATCATACCATCAAACTCATATGCACATCAAACATCAATCAAAGATGGATTTGCAATACGACAAGCATCCAACGATAAAGGGATGGGGGCATTTGCAACTGTAGCCATCTCCAAAGGTGAAACCTTAGGCGAGTACACGGGAGAGATACTAACAAGACGGGAAGTCGAGGCACGATATTGGAACTTACAAAAACAGAATAAGCATGATCGTAAGTGGAAGAATAGTCGAAAACGACGCAAGCAAGGAATAACTGGGGATTATCTATTTGATATGGGTAATGATATTTATATTGATGGCGAAGATGCTGATGTTAGTTCTTGGTGTAGATTTTGTAATCATGCTACTGATCCGAATGATTATAGTAGTAATAATGATAAAGAGAGTGATGATGAAGGAGATGATGAGCTATTACCATTTGTAGATTGCAATGCCGAGGCTCGTATGAGACTTTCGTGGGATGACGAAGAAAATCAAGTTAGACGGCTATACTTAGTTGCTCTTAGAGATATTGAACCATTAGAAGAAATATGCTATGACTATGGAGGTGAATACTGGTGAGGAAGTCAAACCTCATATACAAAATAATATGCAGAATCCATACTAATGACTTCATCATTAAAAAAGCTTTATTTGAATGATTAAGCAACCTACTCTAATATAAATTTAAGTGCTGAAAGAATAGTATCATCTAAATATAGTGTATTACCTTAAAGATCTGCCTAATTGGATACTGCACAGTGGCAGAACTACAGAGTATTTCATTGGGATTCAATCCCAATGTCATTCACTATTCAAAAATTCACCTCCCCATCGACAGCCTCTTCATCGACAGACTCTTTGCATTGAGGAGTGCCTCTTTGAAGTAGACTTCGCATAGTACGCAACTGCGTTTTCTCCTTCTTGCTTCGAGGTAAAAGTATAGCCGTACTCTTTCTTTCCAAAGAATTCGATCTCAAGGCAGCTAAGAATACGGTACGGGCTGAAGATATTGATATGTAGTGATGACAATGTCTAGTAGTGTGTATCTATTAGACTATAATATGTCTTAATATAATTAAAGTGCTGAAAGAATAGTATCATCTAAATATAGTGTATTACCTTAAAGATCTGCCTAATTGGATACTGCACAGTGGCAGAACTACAGAGTATTTCATTGGGATTCAATCCCGATGTCATTCACTATTCAAAAATTCACCTCCCCATCGACAGCCTCTTCATCGTCAGACTCTTCCTTGAGTGCCTCTTTGACGTATGGCTTCGCCTTGACACACAAGAAACTACGCAACTGCTCTTTCTTCTTCTTCGAGGTAAAAGTATAGCCTTTCTTTCCAAAGAATTCGATTGCCTTCTTCTTGATGATACTTGGCTCGGCCTTACCAGGCCCAGGTTTGTAGAGATCCTCTACCGTAAGTCCTTCTTCCTTGGCATCCTTCACAGCTTGCTCGAGGAAAGGTCCAGTAACGTGTGGAGGGTATGCACGAGATCTTCCACTTCCTGGACCATCCATGCTCCTGTTCCCAGTGAGTAGTTTCCTTAAATGGTTCACCTACCGCCATCTGTTCAAAGTTTAGTGTTGCCAAGTACATTGAAACATAATAAAAAGAATTGATCTCTGGATTAGACTCCTTCATGGTCTCCTTCCAAGGTTCAAAGGCGGCCACAACAGTACGGATCGTATTGGCTGTAGAATCGTCAAAATGTTTTTCACTACCAGTGGGGCGCTTTGAAACACGGACGTCAGTCTTTGGATCGAACGGCTTCTTCTTAGGAGCCACCTTACTCTTGTTTGCCTATTAATAGATTTACCAAACACAATAACAAAAAGTTTAGAACATGAGAATATGTTTATTATTATTATGAAATAGTATATACATATTTGGACAAACTTACCTTAGCCTTCTTGACTTGCGGCTCACTCCCCTCCTCGGTCTCCTTGACCACAATAACTATTGATTAACAAGTATAAAGGTATGGTTAGGCGATTAAATACAATTCCTCATGTACATTTTATATGACTTACCACCCCTCTTCTTTGGTTCAAGCTTAGCATTAGCCTCATCTAAAAATGTTACGGGAGATTTACGTGCCCTACTACTACTACGGGTTTGGGTGGTAGGTGGTTCTTCATCCTTCTCCGTCTTCTTCTGCGCAGCTCCCTTCGGTTCTGCACTTCCCAAAGATGGATCGGATGAGTAGTCAATATCCTTCTTCACGACACGATCAATTTTCTCACGCTTTTTAGGGGGAGGTTTGGGCTGCTGATTCTTCTTTTGAGAAGATGAAGCACTATTCCCTGAACGTTTCTTCCCTGTTAATCGGAATGAAAGGGGTATGAAGTGTTAAATGTATGTTTTAGTGTGATAATATCAACATAATCCGTATATATTAATAATACCAATCAACATTAACATACCACGTGCCGCATTCCGGACCTGTTTCTTTGCATCATCAAGACCTAATGCTTTTAACCTCGCCTCGTTTCGTTTGATATTATCAAGACGGGCTTGTTCATACGCACTGACTTGCTTCTTTTTATGTGCTTTGGCCTTGCCTTTGGTTGTTTTGGTGTTTGATTTTGCCATATTGCTAACAATGGTTTAAATTGTTTAAAGATTGTTAAATAGGTTTGAGGTGAGATATATAATAAACTTAAAATCTTCATCTATAAATAAAAACATAATAATATATTTAGTGGTTCGTCTACCCTTGCTATCAAGATGGTCCACCCAATAAATAACCAAACAAAATTTAGATTGCATTTGCAGCGGTACCTAATGAACTTACTCTTACTGAACTGTGGCTAAGTGGCGGCGGCGGTGGTTCTTCTTCTTGTTGTCCTTCTACTATATATACAATAAACGGGATTACCAGCGGCGTATTGCAAACACCGAGAGTTTAGTTAGTTTATCTTATTCTGATCACCTGTATGTAATCTGTGTTGACTGTATGTTGGACAATTTCGTTCCATCGCCATTCATTCACAAAATCAAATCTTTTGTTGTTTAGGCAGTGTTTGTGTTGTTGATAGGAGGAGACAACGGCTACATTGGTAATAGATCCTTGCCAATAGCCCATCCAGCGCCTCCTTATTGATACAAACACTCTAATCTCTGTGTGGTTTCAAGTGGTATAGCAAATCCTCAGCAGTCAGCAAATATAAAAGTATAAAGTACAGCAACGGTTTTTACTTGAATCATCACTACTCTCGACTATCAACCGACGGCGGACACTATTCATTGCTAGTAGCATTATAACAAGTAGTATCAGAATCCGTGATAGTAGGATTACATCCTATTCAGCGGTGAATTATATTTATAATAATACTGTTATCAGTAAACATATATAATTATATATTGTAAAACATCACATTACAATATCTTGCAATATAATCGTGAGAGTATACACTCCATCTGTATCAATACACTCAGTTGGTGGATTTTTATATTATTATCATCAGTTAGTAGTGATTCAATAACAAAAGTTAGTATTAGAATACAGTGCGATTGAGTAGGATTGTCTTCTACTCTATCACCAAATTCATATTATTACTAATCGGGTATATTATATTTTAAGTTGGGTGAGTATTGTGTTTTTTGTATTGTGTATTTACAATTGTAATAATAGCATGTTTCTCATTTATTATTCTGGCGTTGATCATTATCTTAGATATAAGTATTGACCACCATGACGAACACAAGAAAACGAACAAAGACCTACAAGGCTGACTTGCTGCTAGAAAGAGGTATAAAAGATTTACTGTACAATTCAAGCAGACTAGCAGAAGTAGTAGAGGAGCTTAGGGATAGTGGAAACGTGAGTATTCTAGAGGAGATTGCAGTCAACCATATTGCAATTCAACAGCGTGTCAATTGTAGAGAGAAGAATAAGGATTCTCATTATGAATTCCGTAGGGAGTTAAATGAGGCTTTGATTAAGTTAGGATATCAAGGTTTGATCAACATGGGGGATGATATTTCACCCGATACACTTCTGGTCATGTAAGTTCAACACTAACTTGTAATATATTACTATACTATACTCATAATACCAACAACTCATTTATCCACTTCAATATTCTTATCTTTAGAATGCACTATGCTACCGAGAAGGAGGCGAAGATAAGTCTTGGACGGGATGGTCTTAGCAAGATGAACTTCATGAAGAGTTCTTGCATTCGTTTTATGAAACTAATGCTTAGTGGCTCTCTTGTTCGTGAGTATGCCGAGAAAGAACTCAAGATGACCAGGGAGGAAGCCGAAAAGTTTTGGGAGAAGCATAAGGATCGTATCCTTAAGGCAATTGCAGTGGTGGATCACCGTTTCTTTATCTCCGAGGATAAGGATGAGTTCGAGTCTGAAGTCAAGGCACTTGCAGAAAAGGCCAAGACAACCATTGCAGTGCTTGATATCTTGGGTATTATCAATGCCAACTACCACAACATTGACTATCATCTACGCACAGATGGGAAGAAGAAGCTGTCTAACATGTTGGCCTCCATCACAATTCATGAATCTGGTAAGTGTTATTATGATTACACTTCTTATCATAAGTTGAACATGCATATATTTACTAACAATTTCATAATGTATGTTGTTTATATAAACAGCTTTGGACAGATGTGATCCACAAGAGACTTCAATCTCTAACCTCCGGGGACATATCTTGCATTCGGAAGGATGGCTGGCTGGTTATATCAAGGACATCATTGCTTATCCTCCCGAGCTGCTCAACTTCTTTGAGCAGGTGATTGCAGGAAGCTTTGAGGATATCTTCCAACAAATCTTGGGTGCAGATCCCTTCTGGGCAACAGAGATTGCACGTCGGTTCGCCAATGGTAATCTTACACCCCAAGAAGCCGAGGCATTAAGGAAGTTGTTGTTAGCCATTCGTGTCAAGGGAGGTACTACTACAATGATGATGAAGAAGCTCATGATTGCAATCATGAACTTTCTCGTCACACGTGATGGTATCGACATTGATCAAGCAAATGAGTTGGTTCCAGGCACAATTGAGACTTTGCGTGATGATTACATGTCATCCTCAGTTGATGATTACAAGTCAGGTGACTCTACATCTCGCCTTGGTGCCGCTGGAGCTTTACTACTCGTTCTGAAGAATGGATGTCTTGACCAAGACGAAGTAAAGAAAGTTGAGGAGGCCTATCCTCTTCCACATCTCGATATGGTGGCTGCTCATCACGAATTAGTTGAGCATCAACCCAAAAAGTTGAAAGAGAAGCTTAGCAAGTTTATACCCAAGCTGTTGAGTTTACATGGAGGCAGTTCCAAGGGAGGTATTACTAATTGTCTGATGAAGAAGCTCAACACTGCAATCATGAACTTTCTCGTCACACATGATGAGATTAGCCCCGAAGAGGCAACAAAGTTGGTTCCAGAGACAATTGAGACTTTGCGTGAAAATTACATGTCGGATACCGAGGAAACATACCCTGCCGCCGAAGCTCTCTTACTCACTCTTGAGTATAATTATCTTGGCAAAGCTGAAACAGACCGTATCAAGAAGTCATCTCCAGTTACACAACTCACTATGGTGTCCGCCCATCATGAATTAGTTGAGCATCAACCCAACAAGTTGAATGAGAAACTTAGCAAGCTTGTACCCAATATGTTGAGTTTACAAAGACATCGTAACGAGTTAGCTCGTATCAAGTCGGAAGAAGATGCCAAGTTAGATGATTTGACATATTTAGCATTAGCATTGGCGACTCATTGCGACATCAACAATCTGCACAAGGATGAGCTGACAAGAGAATTGTTCAAGGAGGCTAATGCTCAAGCTGTATTTGACACAATGTTAGAGAGTTACAATGATAATAAGGATCTGTTGAAGGCGAAGTTAATGATTGCTACGCCTAACATTGCCTCCGATGCAAGGAATTGGAGTACTTTCACAGCCCAAGGAGTTGCAGAACTCCAATCAACTGGCTTGGTGGGTATAAGGAATATCGAAGAAAAGATTTTCATCCGTAGTACAAAGGGCAAGTTTGCTGATTCTAAATGGAAGAATTGTACAATTATGTACATCAATGGAAGACGGTATACTTTATTTGAGGATGGCATGAGTCTTCTCAAGGCAGCTAAGAATACGGATATTATCACTCTGACAGTATTACTTTCGGGCTAAAGATATTGATACGTAGTGATGACTTCATCATTAAAGTGTTTAACTAACCTACTCCTCAAAACTTTAGAGCAACCCTTGCCATTTCTAATACGCCTTCATAACTTTTATTGCCCCCGATAAACCCAGCACTATGACAGAATGTACACCCCTCAATACCAGCAACACTACTTAGATCTTCATCGCGCACTCCTCTCCATTTAGCTGGCAATGATAATCGATTCTCAAAAGCTTTCCCTTCAACACTAACACACTGTATACGCCACATGCCTGCTTGATCCGTGTATAAGACATACTTGATGGGTGTTGTCACCTTTAAATCATGCTCAAGCTCATAAAGTTGTGATTTCCAAGGTAAACCCCCAGCTGGTAGACATATAATCTCTCCGGAATCATTGCATTCAAATCGTTTCTGCACAGCACCCTCAACAATTGATCTAGCTGGCAAATCACTCTCAACAATCTTTGTTAACACGCTCAAGAAATCTACACCACACATACTACTCGCGATTTCAAATCGAGCATCTGGATCAGGTGATTTGCCAGTAGCTTCGTCAACTTCATTCCATCGGGGATTAATTCGTCCCACACGAGATGATAAACCTGTACTGTCAAAGTATTGTAACTCTAACTCATCAGTATTGGCTGGGATGGGCTCGACACCTGTATCAATTGCATCAATCGCCTCCATAAATGATCCATACATTTTAGTAAACACCCATTCTAAGTTTGAATCCTCATTCTTTAGCTCTGGGTAATATTCAGTAATAACTTCCTTGCCGTAATGTTTATACACTAAACCAGAAGCACTCATCTTAGTACATCGTTCTTTAACTGTGCCATCTGGTTGTAACTTTGGATAAAACTTTTCATTATATTCCCGCTGATGATGATCGTATCTTAGGTTTGCATGATCATATATCCCACCCACATCAATTACAATATCACATGTATCTAGTACAGCATTATCACGGGACCTTGTGACTGGTGAATGGCGGTATGCTGGTAGTTGTCGTAATAGCCATACACCTAATGCTTCATCGGCTTGGCTGTTTATTTATTTGCCAAATTGATTCATACCATAATGGTAGATATTCATTAACCGATCACATAATATATACAGTAGTAGCAAGGGGGGAAATGACATATGATGTGAGCAAAAAAGTTGCAAAGTATACATAAGCACACTCGAACGACATCTATATAACTCACAATGTTCCAGAATGTGTGCCAATAGTCTTTGTCGATGGTGCTAAATGAGATAGCTTAGCACGTTTGTAAGATGAAGTAGTAGACATTATTTTAGTGGTGGAGAATAACTTGTGATGATTGATCAAGTTTTTCCTGCGGACAAAGCGCGATCCAACAAATGCTGAAGACGAAGCTAGAGTTGAAAATGATGCAATAGGCGATGATGCTCGAGCTGATGCGGTCGCAGTGTAGAAGAGGATAGCTGAGGTATAACAAAGACAACGGCTTGCCATTGTTATTGGTGAAAATGAGTGGCGAGATAGACCAAAATGGAGGATACCATATCTTTTTTTACTTTATATTTTGTTGACACTTTGATTGATTGCAGCTGCGCTCTAATATAAATGGATTAGAATGAATAGTATTATAAATAAACAATAAGATAGAGGAATAAATAAAGTAGTATTGATAGTCTTCTTTGGGGAAGAATTGATAGGTGATAGGTATTCTACACCAATAATATAGTGATTACCGTATCTTTGACATCAAGTGACACCTTCAACATACTCTCGACCTGCTTGTTAAACAATATGATATATCAGCAAATCATTAGAAGTCGTAATCAGTTTCTATTACAGTTTAGTAAACAACAACAGTTTAGGGCGTTTGCATTAATAGCTGCAGTCACTGGTGGAGTTTCAGGATGTATGACTTTTACTGCCTTGTTGAACTTCAAGACTAATAATGCTATATCAGAAATTGATGTTTCAAAAACCAATATAAGAAGCAGGAAGACATTGCAATTCAAGTCTAATGCTACTTCATAACATAAATACAGGCTATGAATCCTAGGTAATGGTATAAGTTGACGATGGAGAGAGTCTCAGCGGAGATATGTATCTAATTCAGCGGAGTTGTATAATGTTATGAATAGATAAACTGAGATGGGAATAGGATGGATATAGTCTAGTAGGTGCTATCGAATGTAGTAGTAGACACTTAAAATGTGAGCTTATTTTACTTAATAGTGCTCCATTGCAACCTATTGTTTGTCCTCCTCTAAGATAAGAGATTACATTATCGTCCCTAATCAAAATTGGCTCTTAGTCTCAACTCCCCCTCTTCAATTAAACACAACGACATAAATCTAAATGCACGGCCACCAAGTTTCAACGTCCTCTTCAATTAAACACAACGACATAAATCGGTAGTACATGGCCACCAGGTTACCGGATTACTTCCTCCACATTGGCTACACTGTTGGTCGGTAGTTGCCCAAAGACCAAGTGCTAACTCACTTTGTTGGATGGCAATACAAGAACATCCCACTACACATCCAACTGATAAGTTAGGCGTAGGTGATGATGTAGAAGGTGATACTGATGGCTGCTTGGACGGTGTAGAAGTCGGGACATCAGTCGCAGGACTCTTTGAAGGTGATGATGTCGGCTTTACAGTGACGACAGGCTTCTTACTTGGAGATGAGGATGGTGACATCTGAGAGAATGAATTGTTTGTAAACTTTTTAGACACAACCCAAATCAAATTATAACAATAGCAAAGTAGGCTACTCACGGTTGGATTTAGAGGTGCTTTTGACGGACTCTTTGACGGTCCAACTGAAGGAGAAGAAGTGGGAAATTTCGACGGAGCAGCTGTCTTACATGTACACTCTAAGACTTCATCTTGACCACAAGATGTATCAGGAGTTCCGGTGCTAATGGTAATTTCGGCATATCCAGCATTACCATTTGCAGACAAATCAATACTATTCACAATCACATCAACATCATTCCCAGCGCCATCAAAGTTTGTAATGGTGTAAGTTTGTCCTGCTCCCATCTTTGCAACTAACAATGAGTCGGTGTAGGGGTTAGAAGTTGATGGAGCACTGAAGTCACCGGCTTTGTTGATGATCACTTGATTAGCAGCTTCTTGGGTTCCTGAGTTGGAGCCCGTTGCCCGATTGAGCATAAGATAGTAATCGGTGCTGCTAGGAGTATCAAGTTTGATCACTACTTTTTCAACTGGGTTCCGGTTTGGCCATCCTACTTGTCCAATGAGCGCGTAGTCTTTGTTACCTTGATTTAGAGTCCAAGTATCAGCAGCTTGTGACGTAGTAGTGTACCATCCCTTAATTAATAATGCACATGAGGAGAAATGATTAGCAACATATTGATTTGTAGGGGGTAGCATATCACTCTCATTACTCACCAGCTGGAAAGATTTTGCAGCGTTAAAGCACATCCTGGGCGTGTTATCACCATCATAAGAAAATCCCATTTGACCTATCATTGAAAGAGTGTTGTTAGTGTGAAAGTGTTGAAAAGATGTATCATATCAAAGAAGCCGTACCTGTCTGATCCTGATATGTGATCTCGTTCTCATTAGAATGTGCTCTGTATGTTAAGATATGTTAATTTTGAGATATTATGAGCCATACAATCAAAAGCACACTCTACCATTACAACTATACTTACAGGTTCATATTGTGTCCAAGTTCATGCATCTGGAGGGACACATAGGTACACCTATTTCATTCATTTGTTGAGAGAGAAATCAAACATGAGTTTGTGGGGAAATGAAAGAGAATTATACCAACTACAACGAGTTAATCTTACCACTCATCGTTATATACAGATAGCCATTCAAAACCACCATTAATGTAAGCGTATCCAATCCATCCGCCTTCTCTAAAGGTACCAGGGGGCAAACAGTACATCACATGATCGGCTAGCAATGATGGTGAGCTTACCCCAAACTTTGAATTCAAAGCGGCAGTAACTGCATTACGAATGATTCCATCACTAACTCCCAGTACATTTCTATTGATTGTCACTGTAGTAGCTCCTGTTTGATGTATGTTTGTTGATTAAAAGGGTGATGAGAAAAGGAATTCGAAAACTTTAGTAAGGTAAATACACAACCTTGACGACGTACCATTTGCAATACCAGTCCCTGTAGCCGGCTGAAACTGCAGTTGATTGTGAGAACATGCAGCATACTGGGTCTTGAGATTAACTAGATCTCCATTTGTACCAAAGACTGAGTCTGACAACTGATCAGCAGAAGCAGTAGTAGAACTATCATTGGCAACTACCCTAACTACCAAGACGGTCTTTGTACCGGTGGTCAAACGACGACGGTTGCTCGTCGTCCATGGAGTGCTCTTGTCCTTAGACTTCTTCTTCTTTGCCTTGAACTTAATCTGATTCTGATTCAAACCGGATGTTGATGCAATACTTGCCTGCTCTCCTTTGGGTATCTTGATCTTACCCTTTGCTTTATCAATCTTAGTACCTTGAGGTAGATCAAGCTCAAGTTCATTATTAGCGACGCCGTGCTTGTTCTGCTTGATAACTTCCTTAGAGATATCTATGGCGTAGGAGACACCATGTTTTGCACATTCGATACGTGGCTCATCAGAGTTGTCAGAGCGTTGTTCAACAAATAAAGTTTCATCGCATTCTACAATCGGTAATTCTTCGTCATCGGCCGGTTGTTTAAGGTGACGTGTTGTAAGAGATGCTACCGTCGTGATGGTTGTTGAGTTACCCCGGAGTCTGGTGCTAGTGTCGGTGGTGCTAGTAGCAGTTGCTAATGAAGTGTCGATGTTTGTAATGATTGACCCAAGGACATAGATTAAGGCGTGGTTGAATATATTCATGGTAGAAAAAGCGTGTGTAGCAGAGATGATATATAGTAGGGTGAGAAGCCTGTGATAATTGCAATGGAAGAGATGAGAATGTTGATATCTCTTTGGCCAAAAGTGAATCAATGGACAATGAAAAGTAAGCCTAAAGGAGACGACATACCTCATTAGTGTGAATCGATGTTGTTCTCATCACTCGTGCCTATGTTTTGCACATAAAGGCAGGAGCATTCCCACTTCTATACGGTACTCAGGTCGTACTTGGTTGTCCCCAAATAAATTATGTCTCACAAGTTAGCTGACTTGTTTGAAGCAGAGACTGAAAGTCTGACACAGTTCAAATAAGTATGATAACTCTGATATGATGATCTCTATCCCTAAATGGCTTAAGCGCTCTTTAAAAGTCTTCTTTCGTCTCATGATCGTATATGTGATCGAGTTTGTGAGAAATGAGTCCAAGTTATGTGGAGTATCATTTGTGTCTCTTTGGTAAGATTGATTGTCGAGGAAGAAATGTGACCAGCAGTTATGTATATTCCATAGCTCCTCTGCTAAAGCAAACATCTCTACAGAGGTAGAACTGCTTGATGAGTATCTGCACACATTCAATACAAAGCCAACTTCTTAACTAATCTCAAACATGATGACTACTAACATAACACATATCCTGATCCTCCTCTTCCTCCTACCGTGCACTGTAATTGGCAACATGGACCAACTTGAGAAATTGTTTTTTTGTGGCCGATGGTGGTCAAACGAAGGAGAAATGCATCACTCTTGGGGTATAGGATCGTTCTATATCAGATTTCGTGGCTCTTCTCTTCTGAAAGTAAGCTTGATATGTGTTTGAAATATTGCTGTCTCAATCACGTCCCCCAGTCTAACTCAACATTACGATCTCTTTCCTCATTCTGATCTATCTGTCATCTCAGGTGAAAATCAAATCGGGTTGGTCGGAAGGACTATTCTACACTTGCAAGAGTAGAGGTGGCTTGGACAAGAAGCTATATCATCAAAACAGTGAAGACTATATGATCATTGCTGAAGATTTAGATCCTTCAATCCAGTACAATATATGGTGCAGTAGAAACAACGAGGCGTCATGGGGCATAACGACTGTAAGTGTTTGGCGTATATTGTTTATTCCAATGGAGTAAGCTAATCAATACTTCCCGATATTGAAATGACATAGATTTCTTCAGTCGTACTCGATGAGGGAGGAGAGCTACTTCAAGCAACAGATCCAAATTCTGACGATAGTATGTTGCGTATCGAATTCGTGGGAGATAGCATAACAGCAGGCTTCAAGGTTTCAGCATCATCGGTCTCGGAACCAAGCACGACGGCTAATCAAGATGTACATCTCGCTTACCCTAGGCATCTAGTCGACTTGTTCCAAACTTTTGACTTTCAAGTAATTGCACGATCTGGCGTGTCCGTCGTGGATCTTGAAGCGACTGGTGTACCCATGCCACTTGAGGTAAGAGCAAGAAGTTGAAGATCGTTCTATGGATGATACACTCATTTATTCTTCAATACTTTCCCTTTAGTATCCATGTGAGGATTTCTATTGGGATTGGCAAGGGTCGTGTCCTTCTTTACATGACTTCTCCTCGTGGCAAGCCGATGTTGTCGTTGTTAATCTAGGAACCAATGACTATGTCTACGGTTCTCCCATACAGCCTTGGCTATTCAAGCAAACCTACTTGGCTTTCCTACAGGATATACGGGCAAAGTATCCTGCCTCAATCATTGCTGTAATTGAGCCACTATTACAAAGCTGTAGCGAGGACTCTTTGCTCAGCGATATATCAGATGCAATATTACAAGCAGCTGTTGATATGAATGATGATCGAGTAATCTTTTACCCAACGGGTACAGTCGATGAACCCTGGCTATCATGTCGAGATGATTATATCGATTACACACATCCTAATATCGTAGGAAGTATCAAATTTGCAAACAGGTTGTACAAATCCATGAAGGATGATGTTTGCTCCGTCTTCCCCAACAAGTGTGATGCTGAAACAACGAGTGGTAACGTTCCAGTAACATACTGTGACAGCAGCTCTTGTACTCAGCAACTGTGGGATACGTTGGCTGGACAGTATACTTGTGGGGCGCGAATCGTATGGCTACAAAGTCAGGGATACTCTGAATCTGAATCATGTACGATCGTCCGAGATGAGTTCCCTACTATTTGTCTATGTGCCCCTGATTCACCACCTCAAAGCAACTCTGGTAAGGCAATAACTATGAGACCGTCATCCGCACCGTCAGCAACCCCCACAAATAGTCCAACAAAGAGCCCAATCAAGTTGCAGAAGACTGATAATAACGTCTTTAAAGCTACTTTGGTTCCCTCTCCGACACCTCCTCCTGCCCAAGCAGTTGTAGATAGGATATCTTGTGTTGCGATATCACAAAGTGAATTAGCACCTGGTCTATGGGCAACAACAGATGAATTATGCCGCCAATGTGAGCCGCCTAATCCTATTTCATGGTGGCCGTGTGACTTATCGCCTCCTCTATGCCGCTGCAATCCAACAGAAGTAATTTCTGCCCCCACACCTCCTCCAGTTGTTCCTACCGAACCGACTGCAATCTCATGTGTTGCCGTTGACCAAGAAGGCTTGGAAGATGCATCGTTGTGGGCGACCACAGACGAATCATGCAAGCAATGTGAACCCCCAGACCCTATAACTTGGTGGCCTTGCAATACTGAACTATGTTTGTGTACATAACCCAGCAATTAAGAATTCACCTGGAAGTTCATATTATTAATGAAAAGAAGGTATAGGGAGCATAATTCTAAGGTTAGGAATCGATTTGAGTCAAGTCGACACTTATTAATGTACAAAAATGAATCTTACTTGAATAGATATCTGGTTGGTTATGGTAGGGTAGGCACTGATAAGCATATCAATCAACTATATCTGCCACATATCCATTTTTAAAATCCACCACCAAAGCCTCCAAAACCGGAACCTCCTCTATCCTCACTCTCACTTGAAACACGGTCAAGCAATGCCCCGACCCTCTTCTTCACCGTCTCTATCTGCCTTGCTGTGCCCTCAATTTGTAGTACTCGTCGTATTTGATCAACGTGCATCTTAGTCTTTGTTTGCCTCTGCATGGCAATAATCGTGGCACCACGTCTTCCAATAACTATACCCACATGATTGCCCAGTTCCATCTCGGCTTGTAATATTTCCCCATCTCCGCCATCAATAGCGTCGTCATCATCGAGACCTTGCTTTGTACCAGGACGGTTACGTGCCCAAAACTTTGTTTGCCTGTCATTACTACCAGTTGCAAGTAAATGTCCAGCTGGGTGCCATTTCATATCCCAGATTGCCATGTCATGAGCGAACGGGATCTTTGCAGCAGGCTCTTCCGATCCCTTGGGCCCTATTTAAAATAATTGTAGGTAATAAACAATGTGAGAAAGGAGCAAGGATATAACACAAACAAGAACACATATAAATATTCTCACCTATATTCCAATATATCAAAGTACCATCCATACCACCACTAGCAAATACTGTTTCATATACCGGATGCCATGAAATACTAGTCACCTCCTTATGATGGCCTTTGAGTGAACATAACTCCTTCATAGCACGGATATCATAAAGTTTTATCAATTGATCTCGACTTGATGTTAATAACCAATTCCCATTATCATTCCATGCTACCTTGGTAACTGTATTTTTATGTCCGTATAATGTACTCAGGCATCCACCCGTCCTAGGATCCCACAACTGGCGAAGTAACATAAATTAATTGTAAGTGGTGTTGAGTCTTTATTATGAAAGCAAATTCAATGATACTAAGCATTTATATCACAACGCATATAAACTATTCTTACCTTGACAAGATTATCCTTTGACCCTGAACAAATTACAGATGACCTCGGGTGCCACTGTACACACTTTACATCCCATCCATGTCCCTCCAATGTACGTTCTTCACGATGTCCAGCCCAATCCCAAACTCTAACTGTTGCATCGTCGCCACAACTAACAAACTTTGTATCTGCCGGACTAAAACTTAATGCATGTATAGGTTGTCCGTCATGACTATCCAAACTTTGTACAGGAGCAATACTTGGACTCCAATATTTAATATTCCCACCTGAATCACTTGTTAATAAGTAATTTTGATTATGCGACCATGCCATACAGCGGAAGGATTGGTCATGTGCAGACATTATTAGTTCAAAGGAGAAGTTGACACCGTCCCATAATGTAAATTCTCCTTCTTGATTTCCTGTTAATAAACGTCTACCACCGGGTGTCCAACTTAGACACCTAAGATGATAATGTGATGTGTAAGTTTATGTGTTATTTGTTTTGTTTGTAGGAGGTGGAGTGATTTAATATAGTGTCAGTATCATATCGCGAATATAAACAGTAAACTGGAACCACACCATCAACAAATTCTATTATTATAGATAAATCATTTTAATATTGAAACTTTAAAACAGACTTAGAAGTCAATTTGCAATTATATGATATGACACCTACATCCTTTTCCAAAACAGGAAAAAGACATACAACAATAAACAAACATAAATAAATACACATACAACTCACATGACAGGATTACTATTCTTCGCTCGTGTAACATGAGCACAATACGTTAAGAATGCCACACTGGGTATAACATCACCACCAACACCTTCCCCAATAGGTAAACCCATCAATTTTAAATAATTTGTATGACATTGCAAATAAGGATACCCTGCCGAACCACTCCCACCCGGTAATGTATGCATACGACGATTAGGTTTACGATATAGTCGTGATGTTAAGTCAAGTACTGCAGGTGTATGATAGTCAATGCAGCGTCGTTTAAGATCTTTTTGATTTGGTTGTTCATCATCATCTTGATTTTGATATCCTCCTCCACCACTTCCTCCGGAGAAAGGCCGTTTTGGAGGACCACCACCGAAGTCACCGCCTGGTGGAGGACCTGAGGGGGTATTAACTGGACGGCAATATGCAGATAGATCCATGATAAAATTATGCAATGCGTTATGATTTTGGTTTGTTGATGTTGGTGTTATTGATAGTTAGATACCTAGTTGTTGTAATTAGTAGGTTAGTCAAAAGCTCACGCAATACTCGTACTAATTATATGGTACGTATACAAAGTACATTTAAGGCCATTTATCCATTTTGTTTTGCAATGTAGGTATGCAACGTGTTGTGTTGATTGGCATGGTTATAATGTTGCGTTGACAATTAAATGCCCATGCCACGATGTAACACCATCCACACACTGAGAGCACATTTAGAGGAACACAAAGTCAACCAAAGAAAAACTGCACAGCAGAAGAAGCATATATGACGTCAGATTGGGTGTTTGTGATGTGTGTTATTCCAATGTCCTTCACTCTGGCATTGTTGTATGCATCCATACGGATGATTTGAACCATTCACGAACATATGTACACCTCTAACACACCTCGCTGTGCCACCACGTTCACATTGATGCGCCCAGAAAATCTCGACCTCACCCCCATCCTAGCCATATATGACGTCAGATTGGGTGTTTGTGGTGTGTAATTCCAATGTCCTTCACTCTGGCATTGTTGTATGCATCCATACAAATGATTTGAACCATTCACGAACATATGTACACCTCCAACACACCCTGAGGCGAGATGCCAGACTACACATGGCGGCTATAAAAGTGCAGCCAGTACCTCTAGAAAGGTGCTGCAAGTGATAAATAACTTGTTAGGTACCCATAAAATGCCAATCCATCAGTATATTTGCTAGCCTACATCTCTAGGGGGGCGCTAGACGGCCAACCATTGCCCAGGTGTTGGTCGGGTTTTGAAGATTCTCATGGAAAATCTGCCAACTACATCTCTAGGGGGCGCTAGACGGCCAAGCATTGCCAAGTTGTTGGTCAGGTTTTACTGAAGTTTCTCACAGAAAATCTGCCAAAAAGTGGCTGTAAATGTATGGTTGAGGGCCCTAGAAATGTGCTGAGATATACACCTATGATGAACACTCCCAGCATTATTATAAGTCTCTCTATAAGTCTCTCCAGCATACTTTTACAGCCCCATGTTGGCAGGTTTCTTGCCTCAGATCTCAAATTTTCTGATTTTTGCCAACTCTCAGGCAACGTTTGGCCATCAAGTGGCACCTCAGAGATGTAGGCTTGCTACAATAGTGCTTGTTTGGCATTGTATAGGTGTATATCATAATGATGAACACTCCCAGCATGAATATAAGTCTCTCCAACATACTTTTACAGCCCCATGTTGGCAGGTTTCTTGCCTCAGATCTCGAAATTTTCTGATTTTTGCCAACTCTCAGGCAATGTTTGGCCATCAAGTGGCACCTCAGAGATGTAGGCTTGCTACAATAGTGCTTGTTTGGCATTGTATAGATGTATATCATAATGATGAACACTCCCAGCATGATTATAAGTCTCTCCA
>Ga0214478_100714_pt1 | contig 18746 bp, 14 predicted proteins | sample M1_20Mar14CPVII9_2_FD_178001 | JGI IMG/M metagenome (GOLD analysis project Ga0214478, IMG submission 178001) | Marine eukaryotic communities from Monterey Bay, California, United States - M1_20Mar14CPVII9sort6BwellD7 | ecosystem: Environmental > Aquatic > Marine > Unclassified | place: USA...
TATCGTACAACGATGAGATTATCATTAACAATGTCTGTGATGTTGGATAGTTGTTTTCCACATTGTTGTCTGATTGTTAATGTTGTGTTTTTATTGGAACTTTGAAATGGAAGTGGTATCGTTGCTTTTACTACCTCTATGAGAAATGTTAGCTCTTCACTATTGCTACTAGTGTTGTTGTTGTTGTTGTTGTTGTTCAAAGATACCTCTTTTGATGTAGAAGTAGCAGTTTGTGTACTATTGTTCGATATATCTTGAGGAGTTGTTGATATAACGAGCTTTTTCTCAGTAGTATCTTTCTTCTTTAAATCAACTCTATCATTTTCCAAGAGAAGAATCGGGCTGTCTTCGGATGATGCGGCGCCGCCATTCTCTATCGCAGCCACCATATTGCAATACACAATCCACCTCTCCTAAGAGCACTAACAAGAGTAAGAGTAATGAGTTGAGATTTGAGAAATGCTGAGCCTGGTTGTTGTATCGCTATTAAGAGTTGGAAAACGGTCGGATTCTTTCGTTCAATATAATTCATATTTGCCACCTGGATGGAAAGTTAGAGTTGAGTTTCGATCCACTATCACCATGTTTAATGCGAATAATACGAATACGAATAGCCCTCGCCGACGTCTTATCAAGCATCGACCTGCCATTCTCGGATTACCTGATCGTACCTCGACTTCGGTATCCTCTAACTCCTACTCATCAGATAATGAAAACAATGGTACTTCTATAGAAACTAATACCTCTATTCGTCGTGTATACAATACTACACATACAGATACTAACACGAACCAAAGGAGGGGGGGGAGTAGTACATCATCTCGCTTCCTACCTATGCTTGGTATGTTTGCAATGTTAATTATCTTCTTACTTTCATTTGTAACTCCGGTTGGTTATACATCCAATCCACCCATTCAAGTATTAAACAAGTCGACAGGAGATAGTAGTACGTCTACATCTACTGGAGTTAGTATCCACATCACGAATGCTCATGATAGATTGTTGAATAGCAATCGCGGTATCCTACCTCGTGAGGCAAAAGGATATGTCCCTCGAATCATTCCTGCATCCAAGAGGAAAGTAAAAGATTCAGATGACGATAAAAAGTCTATTCTTTATATGGTGCAGTGTGATCTACCCAATAAGTTCATGAAGAAGATCAAGAAACGGTGTTATCCTTTGTGGTATCGTCTAGAACTCACAAAGATCGGGCATTCACAAGATTGGGATCACTTTCAACAGAAGATGCGTAACCTGCAGATACATATTCCGTTCTGCAGACTCCGGTATATCGCTATTGAGCATCATCATCTCCCAAGTGAAGCTGCCGAAAAGGCCATGCACTACGTCTATATGGGATACCATGTCAATGGAGAATGGTATTATATGAATGGTATGAGTAAGATGTACTTGATGAGTAAGTTTCCTGGATCAAACATCTACATGGGATATACTACCCGTCCTGGAAGGGGTGGTTGGACACATGAAGAAGGTCAAGGTCATGTTTATCTAGCAAAGTTTGATTGGGATACTAGAGTTTTACCAACCTGTCGATTAGGTGCATTACAAACAATCAGAGGTATCCTGGACGATCCAACTGAACCAGTCGAACATAAACATATCACAGAGGATATGTTAACCACAAAAACTGGTTCGACTATTGGTATCCGGGCCCGTCTATCTCAATACACATATGCCCAAGTTTTTGCAAACATAACATACCACGCTATTCCTAGCTTGAATATTCGCTATGATGAGTCGGCTTTGCAGAGGGATTGGGATGCGTATTGGAAAGTTGGGGAATGGTATGCTTTGCATTATCCTGAACATTGGTATCAGATTGGTAATGCTACATACTCATTGGTTATTCATCCAAATATTGAGTTCTTGCATGGAGTCTGGCATCGTACTCTTGAATCGAGACGTATCTTTCGTCATGATCTTATTTCATGGCAGAATATGGGTTTAGTTTCCGATGCTGATATCGTTTATAAGGACTGGTTGATCGTATTACAGGTATGCCATATTGAAAATAGACTAGGTTATTCTAAATCTAGAATGAGATTGAACGGATCATTATGTGAATCATCAACTTCATCAAAACACAATATATCAAATAAATCAGCTAGTCCCTTCTCTGCTCTCTTCACTGGATCTCCTTTTGTACCATTCACATCTAGTTCTTTGAATAATTCAGCAGACATTTGAACTGTTTCATCAATACTCCTCAGGGCGATCAAATGTTTCTCTCTTTTACGTTGGATACAAGTCGCTTGTTTGGCAGGATATGTCATGCCCGATAACAAGGAAAGTAAATAATCGTCTGAACTCTTTCCAACAAAGGGAATATCACCATAGCTCCCATTTAATCTCAAATACCAATTCATATAGCGTAATTCTATACCACACTCAAGGCCATTAATCACTACTCCATCAAACCCTTCCTCCTTCTTGTGAAACTCATAATTATAACAAGATACCAACTGCTCTAATACTACTTTTTCTTCACACTCTTTACTCATGGAGTTGAATTGAAAACGATATGTATCAGCTAATCGAGTACTATCCAAATTGATTGCAATCACTGAATAAAATGTGTCTATTGATTCCTTTGTTGTTGTTGGAACATCACATGAGTGCACCAAAGGTGCTACTTCTTGCGATACTACACGATTACCTGCCGAACGTAACTTTTTTTTCTTTGATTCTTCCTTTTGTTGTTGCTTCTCTGTCAACCGCTTCTTTGCATTTGCCTCATCTATACATCTTAGTGTCTCCTTATCACGTTGTGGACTATGTGATTCTAATGGTACCAAGTTATGCTGTGTCACTGCACGACTACCTACCGATTGATAAGCATACTGATTTGATGGATGTGGTGCTAGATGATACTGATGATGATGAATATGTGGATATTGATTTGTAGTAGGTGGATACTGGTGATGTGCTGTAGTTGTAGGTGGATATTGATTTGTACATGGTTTTGAATGTTTCTTCTCTACATGACTATTCAATCCACTTAAAGATTCAAACGATTTATCACAATATGGACATTGCCTTGTCTTTCGCGGCTGTTGATGTTGTAACTTTTGCTTCTTTGATTCTTCCTTTTGTTGTTGTTTTTCTATCAACCGCTTCTTTGCATTTGCCTCATCTATATACCGTAGTGTTTCTTCTTCTGCCTCATCTATCTCTTGTCGTAGTTGTTGTATACGTTGTGGATTATGTGATTCTAGTGGCACCGGGTTATGCTGCGGTAGTACACGACTACCTGCCGATTGATCATAATATGTGCGTGGTGGATATTGATGTGCAGTAGGTGGATATTGATGATAAGTTGTAGATGGATATTGATGTGCTGTATTTGAATAGTGATATGCTGTATGCGAACCGTATTGATTTACATCATAATATGATGTAGGTTGTGGATAATATGATGCACGATCGAGATTATTATTGCAATGATCGTTCGATGTATACGGTGGCAGCGGCGGCTGATGAGATGATGATGATGAGTAAGAAGAGTTGTAATAGTACTGTGCTTGTTGATTGGTAGAGGAGGACGGATTCATTGTAGGGCTCAATGTAAGAAAGAGGCGCAATTGTAGTTAGTATATTGAGGGCTTTTCAAAGTCATGCAATATTTTTACCAAGCTAGCACAACTCCGTGGGCCACGACCAACTCCGACGCTGATAGAATACAAAGATTTAAATGAGAAGACATGATACAGAAATCGTAAGCTTGGTACTTGTACATGGCGCACGCCATAGTGAGATGTATGTCTTGAGAGCATTGTCCATTTGGTCTTTCACACAACTTTTGGAATCTTTCGTAGAAATCGCTTTGATTATGCATGATTTCGTTCCGGTTGGAATTTTGGAATTTATTGTTAGAGGGCAGACGGGCTTGCCCTCCTTAGTTCAGTTTAGTAGTCATTTCCTAACGCGGGCTTCACCACTCTATATCATGGGATATGCCCCCCAAAAAAAACAGCCCAACTCTTCTTCAAACTCTCACAAAAAAAGTTAGTGAGCTGTGTTGTCATCTACTAGCGTTGCGTTGTCATCATACACCCCCATAACTCTATCCATACTACCATCATACACCCTCTTGCTCGGTGTAATATCAATATCTGTTACTAGTGGTAATTAATCTCGGCGCTTTTTACACAACCATCAAACTCAATCGCATCAAATCCGTTGATTGCAGTAAAAACCTGTTGCTAAACAATACCAACAATACATACTAACGCCCTACCCTCCAAATAATTAAGAAACGAGTGGATATCTACCTCATATATACTATCAAACGGCGGCCTCTATTTAATCGGCTGCCTACACATCAATTATCAATTTGAGCACATCATACGCACAAGATTATTCCTTCGCATTAGTGATTAGTCATCATTAGCAACAAACAATTAATTAATATACCATCATGGCATCTACAACCGATACATTAGTACCAGTACAGGTAGATCAACCTGCACCTACCACCGCCGTCAATGAACAACCTCCAACAACAACAGAGGCCGCTCCAACCACAACAACCACCACCTCACCTAAAAAAACTCTACCAAACATTAACGCCAACGTTAATAGAAAAGATGTACCGGAAGTTACGGCTCCCTCGCCTAATAAAAAGAAGGGTAATGCACCTATTGCACATGCTCCTCGTACTGTTCAGGCTCAACAACAACCTCCTCAGTACTTTCCGGGTGCTCCACCTCCTCCACACTTTTATCCGTATCCTCCGGTAAGTTAATTTTTTATGTGTACATTTTTTTGGGCGTTGGGATTATATATTGTGGTATTGATTGGTGTATGTTTAGGTGGTGTATTAATTTGTTAAAGGATATTAGGTTGATGTGTTTGTTTGTTTTAAGGATTTGGGGTTTATTAATTGAGAGGATGCGGGTGGATTGTTTGTTGCAATTAAATATTTTTACTAATCCTCTTTACTCTATCCTTTAATAATAACACCAGGCTCCGAACGGATCACCCTCCGCTCCGGGATATTGGGCTGGACCTCCACCACCACCAGGTTCAATGCCTCCGCCGGCCATGTACCCACCAGGCATGTATCCACCACCACCTCACATGTTTGGATCAGCAGCAGCAGGCCCCTACACCATGGACCCACCCACTCCTCAGGGCAAACCACCAGCTGATGTTGTTGGTAAGACGGAAGAGGTTGCAGAGAAGGGCGCAGAACAGAATTCGGGTGTGGATGATGCCAAGAAGGAGGGAGATAATCCAGCAAGTGAAGCTAATGTCAAGGCATCAGAAGAGAAGGGAGAAGAATCCAAGGAACAGCCTGAGCCTTCTGATATGTCAATTGATACCAACAAGAAGACTCCCGGTATTCCATCCGTTACCAAGGATAAAATGGGATTGAAGGGTATTAATCCAGCCGATATTACCAACGCTACCCCCGCCACGATGTGTGAAACCATGGATGATATTACGCCATCTGCCTTTATGAATACTGATGATTTTAAACACGGCAAGAGCGTTGGTGGACCGACCCCCATGAGTATTTATCAATCACACGGGAAGCCGGTTTATTACCAACATCAAACTCCCGAGGGTGCCTCTCCGTTTCAGTCCATTGGTAGTTTCTCGGCTATTACCAAGGCACCCATGGATCCGATGTCGGCTTCTCATTACTTTGCAAGTGCATACAAGGGTGGCCCTCCTGGAAGTTCGGGTGGACTTAAGGGTATGGGAATGCCTCCACCAGGTATGATGATGCCTCCAGGATATTCTCCACATGTATACCAGTACCAGCACTTTGATCCAAGGTCGCATATTGAGCATCCCATGCCTGTCAAGTCTCGTAGTGGCATGCCTGCCGATTATATCGTACCTCCCACTGTTCACATGCCAAGTGCAACCTCCTCGGGGGTTAGTCCATTGGCTGGATATTCAGCAATGAAGCCTGATGGGTCTAAGACTTCTGGTACCAAGGGACTTAAGTCCGATAAGGGTTCGCCTTTGGAATTGTTATCTTCTGTGACTGGATCTCCTCTCCCTCTTGTTGGGAATATTATCCATCAACCAGGTATGTCGAGTTTACCAATTAATGAAATGCAGTACACGTATGATCCTGATGCGCCTGCCGCTCCGGATGATGATGCGGATACACCCTCGAAGAAGCCATCGTCACTTGTTGATCTTATGTTAACTGCCGCTAATACAATTGATGTAAATGAATCAAAGAAGGCCAAGAGACGCAAGTTATCCGACGGAGATGTTAAGGATGTGAAGAAGAAGCTAGGAGGAGTTGATACAAGTGGCATGGGGCTTGATTCAGAGTGTATTATTCAGGCTCAACAGGCATCACAATTGGCAGAGCAGGCATTGGCACGTCCCCGATTATGCAAAAGGTTATTACTCTCAATGGCCTTGGTACGTACGAACCCTCGTACACCACCATCATGCTATCCCTCTCATGGTACGGTACTTGCTGATCGATTCCATTGGGCAGCATACCCTCCCTTGGATTCTATATTACGTAAGAACATGAAGAGGTATTATGAATTAAGTACCGACAAGTGCCAGTCACGTGATCAGCAAGAGTTTAACAACAGACTGGTCCATTTAATTCGCAAGGAGGCAACCAAGTATGGATGGGAGTTTGACGAAAAGGTGTTCGACGACAAGAAGATTCGTGATCGTATCCGTTGTTTCTATAAGACACATATTCAGAATGCCAAGAAGAGACTTAAGACGATGTTGAAGAATCCGGAGAAGAAGGCTAACATTAAGGCCTTGGCAGCTCATTATCATTTGATTGAGGAGAAGGGGCAAGATGAGGAAGGCGACGAATACCCTGAGGAAGATAAGGTTGGTCATTACCGTAATGATGGTATCAGATTGGCGTTGAGTAAAAGCGCTAGTAGTGACAGCGAGAGGCTACCTGGAGTAGGTTTCCAAAATTCTCGGTCTGGTGGTAGGAAGAGGACAGCTAGTACCAAGTACACGGAAGAGGCCTAAAGTTGGGGTGTTATGATCTTTATACCCCAGGCTATTAAAACACTATTGAAGATTCACACAGTCATGTCATGTTGGTGCTGTTGAAGTGAGATTGTTTGCTTTGCATCACGTGTCTGTTGAATTGGATTGCTGTTTTACAAGATTTCATAGTACATAGATATATGTAAAGATTAGACGTATCAAAAAGGAATGAGTGTTTAGGTATAATACTTTCTAATTGCTCTTACTCATAATAGGGGTTGGTACTATCTCCTGTCTGACATCATTTCGAGACTGAGTTCTTCTCTTTTCAGCATATATTGTGGTATCCTTACACTTTACCTACTCTGATAACAACCTAGGCAGAACCCTCTTCGATGTCAAGATGAATAACATGGGGGAAAAAAGAGTCGATACACAATATACACACGCCTATGATCTTTATAATAGACTGCTCTTTCGAGAGGACTGCTCTTTCGAGAGCCAAGGGGGTACTCTTTCGAGAGCCAAGGGGGTACTCTTTCACTGCCTCCTCAGAAGGTCGATACATAGTTTTGGAACTAAGTGATAACCGTAAGAACCCCCCTGACAAAAGATTTTGTTGCGATTCTTCTTTGAGGAGGTTAGTGAGCAGTTAACTTGTTGTTATAGTACCTACAATAATGATAGCGGCAATTAGCGTATGATATTGTATTATCTGGATTGTTCTCCCTTTGCAGTAGTGCTGGCGGCAGTGATTGCAATAGATAATGGACATATGATATGATCAAAATTATTAAAAAAAATGATTCCCCTTATACTGATGTGATGGATGGTAGATATGAGCTGAGTGTAATTCATACAACAAACACAACACGATGACGACCTTTCTCGCCCGTCTCTGCAAATGAATGCTCTATTACACATGTTTCTCGTAATTCCATGATTCATCATCAAAAAGGATACCAAATCAGTTGAGATTTCAGCGTGTTGGGATGCACTGCATCTCCCCTAGTATTTTCTCATAATTTGCATCGAGCACAATTATACAACCTACTTACAAAGCTTTATACAATGTACAACAAACTTTTCCAGGTTATCCAGACTCTTCGGAGTCTCAGCGGATTGGTCACTGCTACCGTGACTCCCTATATGCGGGCATACGCAACACACATTGCAATGGTCTATGCTATTGCCGTCGTCGGCTGGCTATTATATAGTCACCGAACAACACCAACATCAAATGATAACTCAACAATTGATGAGGAAGTTTGCCAATGGAGACAAGGCCACATCGAATCAACATGCACCAACAATTATATCACAACTGAAATTAAACAAAATGAACATCTAAACACATCCAACATTCTCACCGCCGACAACATCACTTCCAACACGGTCACCAAAAGCGTGGAGGAAGGTAATATTGGTTATCTTTATTGGTTAGGAGGATTCCTAATGGTTATGATCACTTCCATTCCATGGGATCACTCTTCTGTGGTAATCCACACATTGATCGATACATTATGCATCTCTATTATGATCATCACGACCTTCAAGATGATGAAATTGGTATATACTCTTCTCAAAGGAGCTGCCCGGGTTATGTTCGAATGGATAGTAGTCGCAACACCACTTATCACCGACTTCTTTGGTATTACTACAAACACATTTGCCATGGCAATTACTGGTTTCTTGGTTGTAATGTCACTAAACTGGGAATCCTCTATTACATGCCAATCAAGTCAAGCCTTGGTGTTAGCAGTATACATCCACATTATCATCTCCATCGTCCACATTATGGTATCCATCGTCTACAAGGTACTATCATTAACATCAACTTTCGTAGGATGTGCTGCTCGGGGAATCATCCATGCTACTGCCAACATGGCCTTCGGATTGGTAGTATGGTTTGGATCAGGGGTAGTGACACTTCTTCGTATCCGAGAGTTAAGTGCAGGACTTCTAATGGTCGTGATCTTTGCCATCCCCTGGGATCACTCTTCTGTCGTAGTTCAACAACTGGTTGATGTACTAATCGCCTCTCTTATGATCATCACAGTCGTCAAGACGATTACATTAGTACGTGCTCTTCTCAAAGTGGCTTCTTCAGCTATTGATCAAGTGCTGGAATGGGTAGTAGTGGCATTTGAATGGTTTGGAACATGTATCATGACTCTTCTCCGTATCCACATCCGACATGTTCAGGTGGATACTCGTGATGCCATCCATCTCATACCTCAAGATCAACAAGACTTGGCTTGGTCAATTGATACGACAGCCCAGTGGAACTACTTCCAACGAGTTTATATCCATCTCTTCTTAAATAGCTGGGATGAAGAGAGAGAGAATGGACTGCTTCATCCAGATCTTTGCAACATATTAGATCAGATGGAGAAGTGGGAGGATATTGAGGAGATTAACAACTTCCTTTCACTGTATGAGATTCTGTGCAGTGATGAAGTGAAAGAAGCCAAAGCTCAACATACGTCAAAGCTCACTAGAGTGCACCACCAACTCAAGTCGAAGTTCAATGCAACAGACGATGACGACTTAGACTTTGGACAGGTTGATGAGGCACCCGTCGAGGATGATGAGCAGCCTACCCTACGTAACTACCGAGCTCATCCACAAGATCTCTCCGAAGATGAAATCAAGGAGGATGTAGACCTAGTCCAGCAGGCTTGGTATCAATTATACAACGATGCCAACCTCCCTGTCAAGGAGAAGAAGCTCCAAATCAACGAGAGCAAGAACGACATTCAAGACATTGCTGGTCGAGAAGAGGCCGAAGTTAGCATTGACTTCTTCGAGTCTTTCCGTCATCTCATCTCCCAGCTCCAACAAGCAGCTCCTGCCAAGTTTGAGAAAGGCAGTCCACTAGAGCTCCTTGTCCGTAAATGCAATGCATTCCACCTTCTAGATGACATCTTCCGCCTAGAGGAGGAACTTCGTGCCCTCGAGAAGCAAGTCAAGAAGGAGAAGAGACTTGAGAAGCTTGAAAAGAAGCTTCAGTCTGACTTGGTTGGGTGGGATGTGCCCCAAGGAAGGAGCCGTAGAATCAGGAAGCAGAGGGTAATCTTTAGCCCTGCTGCTTGAGAAGAATGAAAAATCAAGAAGAAGAATTAGAAGTATCAAGATAGATTCCCAAGAAGGCAATGCCATGTGCTATATTTGTCTAGTGTGAATATGTCTGTCTTGAACTTATTGGCGGTGGTGGTATGAATTAGCAGATTCAAAACCCAAGACAATATCTGACACCGAGAGCTAGCTCCTGAAAGCAGTAAGTGTCCTTGTCTTGTGGTATGCGGAGATTATATGTGATAGAAGTCGGAGTAGAAGTAGTATTAGAATTTAAGAAGAACAAGACGGAGACGCCCATCCTTTCAAGATCAACAACAACAACATATCAATTCATTATAAGTCGGGTGGAATCTCATCCTCATGAGCACAATGAATGAGTGACATCAACCCCTCTTCGGGTTGATAACCCTCGTGACGGGTATCAAAGCACCAGTAATATACCAATACCAAAATAGTCAAATGGTCTGACTCAATATGGTCTCCCCAGGCCTTAAAATCTAATATATCCTGCCGAAGGACGAATAACAATCAATATCGACACCCCCCACTTTATCTCAGGTCAGTAAAGACCTCCCAAAACATCCAAGGTCACGGAAGTCACTTCGGTGCCGCAAGACCTTAGACAAATAACTCCTGTCAGTGAAGACAAACAAAATCCTGCGACGCATGATCTTAGTGCCTTAAGGAGTAAGAGTAAGAGTACCTTCGGGGAAATGAAATGAAACCTGTCGCCGTAGGGAGTACTTGTAGAGGAAACCGAAACTGCCTGATCCGCATGCTATCGCCGGGGTTTAACCTTTGATGTGATGAACGAGTAAAATCTTCTGACCTAGGACCCACAAGAAGAAGCAAAGCCGTAATAGCACAATGGCGTATTCTGTGCCAAGATGACAATTCCTATTTGCCTCCAGCATATCACTCCTTTGTGGACTTTATGCACGGTGTCATCGGACATAGACTGAATATAGGAACCAACTCATTGACTTGAGTGTACAAGTTGGACGTATACTAGCCCAAACTGGACAGATATACACCTGACAGTTGTGGAATAACGTTCCCTTGGATTAGCCTCTTGTCTGGCAATCTATCTAGACCGCCTTCTACTTTTGGAGAGTTGTCTTTGGTTCGTGGTGATTGATAGGCCGCATAGTTCTTCTTCGTCATTAAACTTGATGTCGATCATCCCCGGCCGCGTATCTTCTCTGCCGCTGCCTTGTGAGTGATCATCTACGGCAACCTCGGAGAGTTGGAGCTGCTATCTACATTTGAGGTATCTGCCTTATCGGAAAGTATTATTTATATTAGTGGACATAGTCTACTCAGTATAGCCTTAGTGTCTTTGACGGGCAGGACCTCCCTAAGGGGGTATGCTGATGAGATACTAAATCATATCCATACAGTTGATTTTCAATAAGTAACTGCATCTGATTCGTATCCATACCTCTCTGCACTGCCTTGTTCCCCGTTGGCACTCAATCCATATTAGGCCCCAGCACGAATGTCCAGATGTGTCGACATCCGACCTTCCCACCTCTAACTTAATCCTCTAATCCTCATAAAAGATTGCACATTAACACGTCCAGTGCAAACATTATAAGAGTAAGAACTGTAAACACTGCAGCAAACATGAATCGAGGGGCAAAGATTGCCCAAACCATGAGATGTCTTTTCATCACACTAACAGAAATGCATGATGCCACGATTTCTATCCATTGATAGTAGCAGAACCAGTGCCAAACATTACGACCAGCAGCTGGGCCATTCTTTGTAGAAGAAGAACGAGAGTAAACTAATACCAAACAGGAACCTAATATTTCCCAACCAAATGTATTCATAAACAGAGATAGGCCAGCAATGTAGAATTGAAATGTATCTGTCGCAACAAATGCGGCTGAGAATTGCAGTCGGTTGAATGAGCAATGATGATTTGTTGCGAAGAAGATATGCCGTATTAACAGTCTCCATATAGCTGCCATGACAGGTGCCGACACTTCTAATGACGATCCTGAGCATTCCATCATTAACTTCAGTGCTGTACATTGAAGTATAACCAATACTGCAGTGGACGATGACGATGGGCCTGTCACAACCACTAGGAAGAGCATGACACGAAACAAAGCCAATTGAATATGCTCTACCCAACTTGTATTGCATCTCTGGTCACCTCGATAAGACATCCACTGTCGAATAAGGGTGAAAAGCGATGCAATCAGTCCGAGTAACACAGTCACGATAGCTACTCGAGCCGCCAAGAAACCATTCCTCGAGTGATCAAAAGAACGTTTCTCCCACCAACTGGCTGCTAAACAAACAATGGCAACTATATCAACGAAAGCAGATTGGGAAATATTCGTCCAATTTCTACTACCGATTACTGACGGTTCCAACCATTGTATTCGAAGTATAATCAATACCAAGAGACTTGATAGGAATATACTTGGATTGTGAGCAACATGAAGTCGGATAGAAGGATCCAACCCATGTCCAGTGACAAGCACGTCATTTATTCTTGAACAAAGCGCCACGATCAATGGCAGGTAGACAACAACTCCGCTTCTTGATATGGATGAACTCGAGGTGCTTGTTGTAAAGCACCATCGTCGAAAGATCAATAAGCAGAGTATTGATAAGAAGAATGTTACAATCTCTCGTTCATGTTCAATGTAGCTATTCCCAAACGTTAACACTCCACATTGAAATATCATAAAGATAACGGCAACTAGTAACTCCAACTGTCGATATGGTTGTAGAGTTGTATTCATCTCATTAATCTTGAGGTTCTCCTTGATGCTGCTTCCATTAATACTATGTCTCTTGCCAAACCATGGTAGTATCCCAGCAAGTTCATTCCGAACACTCCTCTTCCATAGAGGTAATGTCATAATCCATGCAACAAGTAATGTACCAATACCAAACTTCATACCACCTTCATTAAACTGTGTCCATACTTGTTTACCCAAGTCGGTACTCTCGGCTAGGAATGATTTATATAGTGCACATGCCTGTCGATATGCTGTTGAATCAAACAAGTTACTATTGTCACTATCAGTATTGTCACCATCTTCTTTGGAATGTTTTTGTGATTGTATAATGGCATTACGATAAATCAATGTTGCAGAATCTAACAACTCTTTAAGCTCAATTAATCGATCTTGCGGTAAATCTCGTGATGTTTGAGAGTATGTATGTAGATAATTCCATACCTGGGCGGCATTGAGTGCTAATGCCGTGGCAATATGTGCTGTATTCGATATTGATGATGATGATGATGTGGTAGTACTAGACGGCGGGGAAGGCAGCAAATCAGGTACCAATCCACCAATATTAGCATACGGTACAGGCAACCCCAACAAAAATGATATAGTCGGTACCAAATCAATCTGATGTATTGAATCAAATACATGTGTCGAATGTGTACCAATTTCTTCACCCTTGATTCTATCATTTTCATTCTTCCCATGTTGATTACATCCTGGACTAAAGTGTACGAATAATCCAGCATTGACTTCCTCACTTGTCCCTCCACCGTGGTTACCATCTTCTGTCATACCGTGATCACCTAATACTAATGCAACGATACATGATGACGATGATTGTGATGACGATGATGATGCTTGTGATGGTGCATTATCAATAGTGTCAAGAGTATTAGACAACATGACATCCATTTGATGTAACTTTCGTTCCATATGTGGATTATTCGGTCCGTAGGTATGTCCGACATGATCTACTCCTAGAAAGTGTGCCACTACTAGCTCAAGCTTGTCAGTTGTTGAATTGCCCTGTACTTTCATTTCGTCTTCACCATCCTGTTCATTCAATCCAATCAAGCCATCCAATAATCTCGGCAAGTGTTCTAAACATCCATCATCCACTGTATCCAAATCACGTGTATTAAATGATGGATATGGATGACAATCATTAAATTGTGTTGGAAATAAATCTACCCATGTATCATCTCCCACGAATGCTAGTTGTGGTTTGACTATATCGTGCTCCTCATCTTTTGCACTACTTGCTTTATTTTTCTGATCACGTCTATTACTACTATGCCGTCGTCTACTCCAAGGAACAGTAACCAATTGTTCCAACCATGAATCTTCATCAACATTCGCCCCACCAAATGATCCGGTAATATCAGCAAATGTAGGTAATCCACCGGTTGTTAATCCTTTTAATCGTTGCATTGTAACTGTGGGTGGATCTGCTATGAATTGATATAGTTTCGATGTTCCTCTACGTTTTTGTTTTGTGGTAGAAGAGTGAGTGGTATTGTTGGTAGGAGGGAAGAGACGTGAACCAATTGATAATGGTAAATGATCTCTTGCAAAGTCAAATCGTAATGCATCAACTACCAGTATAATCATTGAATCAACTCTTCGTGATGTCCAACATCCATCTGAAATCCCTTCTACATTCTTTGCATCACTTAATAAACCAATCTCTCTAAGATAGTCCACATACTTTATTTCCAACCCTAATGAATCTTTAAGTAAATTACCACCAGATTCATAATTACATGATGACGTATTAGTATAGGATGTTCTTGATAAGAAGAATGATTGTATAAATATTGATAATCCTAGTAGTAGTAATATTGATGGTGTTAAGTGGAGTAGTAGGTGTTTGATTGTACTTGTAGTATTGTTCATTCTTTCTTCTGATGCTATTTCATGTGAATGTGTTGAAATCTTGTGGGGCAAAGATTGAGACCAACCCCGAGATATATCTACACTATATCCAAGGTCTGGCTAGTTATACAGAGTACCTAATACTCCAAAACTATTCTTCTTCCCCATTATTTTGCGACAAACATATCGCTGCCGCATTGGCTGGATTTCAAATTTTCTCTTTGTCACAAGACCACCACAATTTAATGTATCTTGATGTAGATCTGCAATATCAATACATTTGCTGCAATAACAATACCAACAATACTCTACGTCTGTTTATATATTAGAAACGCGTCTCAACATACATATAGCATACGAATACAAGTCATAAACACATCGATTGCCCACCGGTATCCTAATTAGAAACTTCAGAGTAGTCAGAAGTTTGACAAATTAGTAAAAAGGCGGCTTTGATTATTATCATCTACTAACCATAAATAAAACAATATAACATGGAACTACGAGTGGGCAAGAAGTATCGTCTAGGACGTAAAATCGGTTCCGGTTCCTTCGGCGACATTTACCTTGGCACGAACATGACCACCGGTGAAGAAGTTGCCATTAAATTAGAATCTGTTAAAACGAAACATCCACAATTGTTATATGAAAGTAAAATTTATAGAATATTACATGGTGGACGTAAGTATTTATATTTTGTTGTGTTTAATTGTATGTGAGGGTGGAGTGGGGTATTTTTGGGGTTGGAGGGTGGGGCGCTGTGTCATTTCTTATTTATTTTTGATGTTGTGCGGGGCTGAATGTCCCTGGTGTGATTGATTTGCTGCTTGATATCCTTGTACCCTCTGCCGCCTTGTTAATTATTAAACACTAACCATTTTATCCTTTAACCTCCAATTTGACAATTAGTCGGTATTCCAAACGTACGCTGGTACGGCATCGAAGGAGATTACAACGTAATGGTACTAGACCTCCTCGGTCCCTCACTCGAGGATTTATTCAACTACTGCGGACGACGATTTCAATTAAAAACAGTACTAATGTTAGCAGATCAACTCTTAGGCAGATTGGAATACGTACACACCAAATCATTCATCCATCGTGATGTCAAGCCAGATAATTTTCTAATCGGACTAGGCAAACGTCAATCTGTCATACATATAATTGACTTTGGATTGGCCAAGAAATATCGTGATCCGCGGTCACATCAACATATACCGTATAGGGAGAATAAGAATTTGACTGGCACCGCACGATATGCTAGTATTAATACACATATTGGTATAGAGCAGAGTCGTCGTGATGATTTGGAAAGTCTGGGGTATGTATTGATGTATTTTATTCGGGGTAGTTTGCCGTGGCAGGGGTTGAAGGCTAATACTAAGAAACAGAAGTATGAGAGGATTATGGGTAAGTTTGTTTCTGTTTGTTTGTGATGGTGTGGCGTGTGGGTGGATAAACTTTCGTATGAATTTACAAACTGACCTTATTAATCTCACTCTTATCCCCACCCAATCCAAAATTATTAAAGATCGTAAAATGTCAACATCAACCGAACAATTATGCAAGGGATATGCCACTGAATTCCGTTCATACTTTGAATACTGTCGGTCATTACGATTTGAGGACCGTCCCGATTATGCATACTTGAAGAGATTATTTAAGGAATTATTTTACAGGAAGGGATTTCAATATGATAATATGTTTGATTGGACAGTGTTGAATTTACAACAGGAGAGAGCCAAGTTGCCACCTGAACGACCATTGATTGGGGGAGGTGGTGCCGCGGGCGGTAAGGGTGAAGAGGGAGGCAAGTCTGGTGGAGATGATGGACGTAAGAATCCACCCGAGAATAGTGGTTCAAGGGGGGAACAGGGGAAGAGTGATCAACAGAGTGGGTCACAAAAGTATGGTGCGGTGACTGGAGGAACAGGTCAATAGAAAGTATGTGTGTGGGGTTGTTTGATAGTGTTTATTGAGTATTAGGTGTGGGAGACAGGAGGCGAATATGGCGAAATAAGCCATGAAAGCATTAGGGGTCTTTGGGGAGGGATATAGGAATTATCCAAGTGCAGAGAGATATTATGTAACCATTAGTGAATGAATATGTTTTGATACCTCATAGATTCTTATGTAAGTCTTTCTCATTTATTTATTATTAGTGTAGTCAACTCTTAGTTGGTATTCTTATAACCTGGTTGGTATCCTCTAGCTGAAAAATAAGAAAGCAGGAAGTTGTCATGCATGATTGTATTATCAATCATATTTCAACTGCAGAGTCAGATGTTATCGTAACTTATTAGAACTAAGGTTCATCTATCAAACACAATTACCGCTTGTTATAGCAGCAGAGTGCCTTCTATAAACAGAAGATGACAAGCCCAATCTCAATTGACGAGCTTGAGGATGATGAGTTAAGGCGGCAATTCAACCATCTCATGGAAGCAATGAAAGATATCGTTGTAGTCAATCCGGAAAGAGAAGAAGGAGAATACGAGGCTCTGAATCAACGTATCCATCAGGCAGTCACCGAAAAGCCTTTCCTAGCACGTGTCGTGGACGAGGAGGGGGGTGAATCCCTCCTTTATGCTGCAAGTTCTTATCGGTTTACGTCTCATCATGTGATCAAATGTTTGATCCAAGCATATCCGCGTGCTTTAATTACATCTTCAGAAAATGGAACACCCCTTTATATGATAACCCATCACCCAGAACATTGTGTTCTTTTGCCTTGGATTGTTACCAATTATCCCTGGGTTCTAGATCATGATCGATGTCCACGAGTTGTGTTTGCGCTGCTTGGAATGTATGCTCAAAGGCAAAGGACAAGTTTCACCGCCGCAATACTCAAAGACTTCTTTCAGGCATACCCTCGGTCTCTTGTTGCAACACATAGTAGTATGACCATCCTTCACTATTTTCTAAAAATTCCGGAATGTGAGGCAGATCTATTCAAGTGGATGGCTGAACGATGCCCTGATGATATCTTGTTGGAAACTGACTCTAATGATAGTACTCCACTGCATCATGCCTGCCTGTTATTGACCAGGACCAAGACATGTAATTCGAATGACATTTGCAAGTATCTGATTCGTAAATGTCCAGCTTCTGTTCGTATGCTCGACCATGATGGAGATCTTCCTATTCATATTCTCCAAGACAGCTGTGATCATGGAGCCATTAAAGAGGCTGTTGTTTGTCTGTTACGAGAATACCCAGAGTCTTATGATAGGTTGCCACAGCATGGGCATCCGCCAAGCTCGAACCCTTTCATTCAAAGTATAAAGCCCCTCTTGGACGAAGAGAAGGAGCTGAAGGAAACTGCCGCGTCACTAACGGAGAGTGCATCATCCTTAATTGAGGCAGTAACTTGTACCAATGATGAGTTGATGAGATCAGCTTTTACCGTCTTTAATTCCTGGGCTACCTCCTTCATTAACACTACAGAAGACAAGTTGGGCTCAATCTTGGTGAAACTACAAGATATGTGTAATGAGGGCATTGATTCCGACGAGTAATATGAATATGTGATGTGTGTTTGTGAATTGGATACCCCCATCGAGGACTATTTTGTGTGATGGATGATTGATGTATATGATGTTGTTGGTTGATGAGTATATATTCGACCCCTATCTAGGCATGGTGGACTTTCTCTTAATTAATGTATTGTATATAATAATGTGCTGTACTTAATTGTCCAATACCAATACTATTGTCAGTGCCCATCCTTACATCTTTTTTCTGAGTATTCTCTTTTTGTGCATAAGATGTGTCCATTTGTCAGAGTAGACTCAGACTAATAATTGCAGTAAATGTGATATATCTACCCAAGCTTGAGATTGTTCCACTACCGCTAACTGTTCCTTCTTCGCTATCGATTTCATCACTACTATTTGCATTAGCATCACTAATGTTTTCAATTGGCTTAACATATTCGGGTAGAGGGAGAGCACCACCATCTGGACAGGCAACTAATGGGCTATAAAACTTTATACCATCGATAAAGTAGTAATTACTACCTCCACCTTGTACACTGGTACTACTGCCAGTGGCATTATTAGATGTACAATGACA
>Ga0214478_100717_pt1 | contig 18716 bp, 12 predicted proteins | sample M1_20Mar14CPVII9_2_FD_178001 | JGI IMG/M metagenome (GOLD analysis project Ga0214478, IMG submission 178001) | Marine eukaryotic communities from Monterey Bay, California, United States - M1_20Mar14CPVII9sort6BwellD7 | ecosystem: Environmental > Aquatic > Marine > Unclassified | place: USA...
ACAAACAGAGAAGTAGGAGAAGAATACATTGGCAGCTGAATGCTGACTATACCACAACAAACATAACATACTTTGATAGACTTATTCATGAGGTACAATTAGTTGAAATGGACAAGGCATGAGGCAGAAGATACGGAATTAGTCTCTGAAGTTGCACTTTGAGGATAAAGAATTGACATACAGAAATAAAACAACACATTCTATGCTCGCATCTGAATATACTGATAAGACTATTACCGATCCTGATTTCCATATTATCATTGTCAATTTGGAAGCAACGGTTTCTCATTATAAACATGTACATCATTAACCATTGGTTCAAGAAACAATATTGCATAGTCCTTGTATATGATATGGAGAAATAAAGCTTATGCGTATCATAATTTAACATAATTTGAAGATAAAGTCAGATAATAGTAGTAGATAGATAGTTCCAATAGTCAAAACCATCAAAAGTAGAACCATACACTAATAACAATATCTCTAAGAGTTTGTATAAGAGTTAGTATATAACACCCAAAGAGACAAGATAAGTTGCAACCCTTCCTCTCCTCCATCTATCCTCATATCAGCTGGCATCTCACTTGATGAAATGCTCTAAACACATATAACTTGGCATCTTAAAACATCTAACGAGTACCTTGATATGGATCGATTTAGTATTGAATTCACTTTAATAATCATATCTGTGGTTAGTGTTTATCTCCTTTATCTTTAGCTACACTCACCGCAAGATATTAATAACAAAATCTCTAATAGTTAGCATAATGATGTATCACCAACGCTCTATACCAAAGAGACAAGACAATAGCAACCCTTCCTCTTCTTAAGTGAGGGGGCATCTCTACACATCAAATTCACTTGATGAAGTGCTCTAAACACATATAACTTGGCTCCTTAAAAATACATCTAAGGTTCCTTCATGCTAGCCACCTTGGCTTGGAACTCGGCCTTCTTCTCCTTCCAGGCTTCGGTAGTATTAGTAGTAGCCGACTGGCTGGCAAAGTCATGGTTTTCAATATCGACAATAAGATCCTCTGCAAATGTACCGCGTTCGATGGACCAATCACCAATAGCAAATGCATCGAGATCAATTTCCCATGCATCTAGTTCAATAAAATCTCCTCCAATGAAGACATCAACATTTGGTCCTCCTCCAAAGAAACAAGTTGGGTCACCACCTTCTAATCGGCGTTCACCAGATAGTCGACGACGATCAAACCCCCCGAATCCAAATCCAACACATTTCTTGACGCCAAGAAGCGAACTGATAATCCCAGAAAGGAGACCATAAAGGGGACCGCCGCCAGATGAAGGATCAACTTCAACACCAAGAAGATCTGTTAGATCCTTAACGTCCATGTCAGACATGTCAGGCAAATCGATGCCGTCGAGGTCGAGATCAGGCATAAGGCCCCTACGCTTCTCGAGGGATGCAACCTTGGACTTTAGGGCCTCGTTGTCTGCTTGGATTGCATCGACCTTGGCGATGAGTTCACGCATCACGGCGGAGCTGTCCTTCTCATCAGATGAAAGACGAGCAGAGGCAGGAGCGGCGGTAATGAGAAGAGATAGGGTGATCTTGTAGAGATTCATAGTGAATTGATGATGTTTGATTGATTAGATATGGACGATTAGTGGAGGGGGGTTGTGATGGAGATTGATTAATAAATTTATGATATGAATTGCAATACGCGTGATAATATGAATCATGGCAAGTGGCGTTGGGTTGTCAAATTGAGCATGAAAGCCAAGTGGCGGCAAGAACGGGATCCCGAAATCTATCGCCAACTTCTATCTGGCTTCGAAAGGATACCACTAACTTCAACATGTAGTAATGAAGAAGTTTCTTAAGTGGAAACTTCAGAGAGAGTTATAAGTTCCGATTTTATTAGAGTACATTGACGATTGAGTAAGAGTAAGTAAATATCCTACTAAATACATACATTCACATACTTAGTAGAAAAAGGTATATGATAGGTAAATTAGTACTACCACCAGCATACTAGTATGTCTCAAGTTACAGCATTAAATGATGCCCAAAAGGGGGACTTATCTAAACTATGGGAACGTCATGCACCGGCGCACAATCAAACAATTAGTGGTGGTTCAAGTAGTAGTAACTTTCAACCAACTGGTAGAGGAGGTAGAGGACGAGGGAGGGGCCGTGGAAGAGGACGGGGTAGTAGTAGTGGTGGGGTTGCGCCAAGAAAAGTCGTAACAATGAGCTTGGAAGATGAAGATTATATATTCATCTGTAGATTATATGGATTTCTGAGATGGGTTATTGATTGTATGGAAGAACAAAAACAGAAATCTTCTGCTACCGATGGTAGTAGTGGTAGAGAGAAGGAAAATGATCATCCATCAACAGAATCTGACGATGACAATGATGATAATTATATCAATAATAATTCTAGAGGATTAAAGACTTGGGAATCACTAAGAAGTTTATTTGAATGGACAAAAGTTAGTAATGGTACCAAAATCATTATTGTACCTCAATTATTGGGTGGGAAGAAGGTAGTTACATTCAACCATGATTTATTAATGCAAGATTTCAGAGTGTATGAGAACGCTGGATCATCATCATCATCAAACAATACTAATCAACAACAGAATCAGCAAGGACTGGCTTTTGCATCCTATTTATACAACAATCCAGATAGAGCAATAGCTTCTTTTGGATGTTCCCTTGGCGTTACTGTATTAACATTGTGGCGTAGACATCAATCCTTTACATCATCTTCCAATCCTCTACAACAGCAACAACAAACAAATAATCAGCAACATCCACATCTAGAAACATTTGATACAGCAATCTATAAACCAAGATTTCACAACCTCTCTTCCTCATCACATGTTCGAATGGCACATGTACGAACCGAGACTGTTGGTAAGCTTATATCTCTTAGGGGTACAGTCACTAAAGCCCGTCCAAAGAGATTGCGTGTATTAGACAGCGGATTTACATGTGGAAAATGTGGGATGAATCAAATTACTAAATTCTTGGAAGGAAAGTATTGTCAACCAACAAGGTGTGATGATATGAAATGTCGAAGTCAAAAGTTTATATTAAATAGAAAGGTTGCCAACTTTTGTGATGTACAAGAGTTGAAGATTCAAGAGGTACGAGAAGAGTTGGATGAAGAAATAGAGGAGGGTAATCAACAGGGTGGTGATACTAGAGATGCTGGAAGAGCACCGCGACATATGGAAGTTGAGGTGGACAATGATCTTGTTGATCTATGTCATGCAGGTGATTCGATTGTTGTTTGTGGTATCGTCAAGGCTGTTAATGCTGCACTTTCAAGTGGAAGGACGGGAAGGAAAGCTTCAGAATCGAGTACATATAAGCTTTATGTTGTTGGTCATTCCATTGTTAATCTCACGGCCGAAGATTGTTCTCGTGGAAAAACAGCTAAGCACGGGGCGGAATCAGAGAATGAGGATGACAATAACCAGAAGAAGAAACGATCGAGAACTTCCGCCTCTTCTGCCAATATGCATTATACAGATCAACAACTACAACAGATTGCTAGTCTCGCTCATGCTGACCATCGCATGTATAGCATGCCAACACGTATGGCATTCCCATTTGATTTGTTGGTACGATCACTCTGTCCAAATATTATTGGAAATGATTTAGTAAAGGCGGGTATTGTTCTTTGTCTCCTGGGAGGAACACCGGCAGAAGTTTCAGGAATGGAAGCGCAGAGTGGCATGACTATAAGATCTAATAGTCATATGCTAATCGTTGGTGATCCAGGAATGGGGAAGAGTCAAATGCTACTATCCGCAAATCAAGTAGCATCAAGGAGTGTCTATGTTGGGGGTAACACTGCATCATCTACCGGACTGACCGTGTCATTAACTAAAGAGGCAGGAGGGGAGATGGGGATTGAGGCTGGAGCTTTAGTATTAGCAGATAGGGGTGTGTGCTGTCTTGATGAACTTGATAAAATGCCCAAGAGTCATCAAGACGGATTGTTAGAGGCAATGGAACAACAACAGGTATCCATTGCTAAAGCGGGTGTAGTTGCTTCATTACCGTCACGTTGCAGTATAATTGCTGCTGCCAACCCTAAAAAGGGTCACTATAACATGTCAAAGTCGGTGTCAGAGAATCTAAATATGGCTGGCCCACTCCTTTCTCGTTTCGACTTGGTTTTCATTCTCAGAGATGAAGCTGACTCCGATCGTGATCGAATGATTTCTGGAAGTATCATGGGACGCCTTGGCAACAACGGAGGAGATCCCCAGAGAAGTAGTAGTGCTGCTGATGACAATGCAGGTAGACGCTTGTATGATATGGATCAGTATGGAGCCGGTAGGATTCCATTAAAATACCGTCTACCTTGGGTAACTGACTTTCAAAAACAGCCACTTCCTCTGCAACAAGTGAAGGACTACATTGCCTATGCTAGGGAGTATTGCAAACCTAAAATGACTGATGCAGCTGCCATGGTACTCAGTGATTACTTTATGCGATTGCGACATCCAGATGGAAACGAAAATAAAAGAGATAATGTACCTATCACAACTCGTCAGCTTGAAGCTTTGATTAGGCTTTCTCAAGCACGAGCCAAAGCCTGTCTAAGACCATATGTTCTCAAGGAAGATGCAGAAGATGTAGTTGAGCTCATGATTGAGAGCGTAAAACAAGTTCATACTGATGCCTCGGGCAACATTGATAAAGCCCGTGGAGGAGCGGGTGGTAAGAGTAAACAACGACGAGCCTTTTTAGAGGCAATGAGGACTTCCGGCCAAGCACAATTTGAGTACAGTGATTTACAAAGAATTGCAGACAGATTACAACTACCTGTTGGTGGTTTTAGGGAGTTCATTGATCAGCTACGAGAACAAGGTGAACTCGGGAGGCGGTTTGATGATGGCAATCCTGTGTACACTCTACTATCTTAGATTTATAATATCAAAGACTGTCAGTCCATACCTATCTGTTATTATCCTTTCTCGTGTTGTCCTCTTTGACTACTCTTACTGCTGAGAGCATATTGGAGTATTGCAATTGATTAGTTTTATACTTTGCACTCTCACCTATCTACTTTACTTCCCAACAATCCATCTACTACTAATTCCAGAATACTCAACGAAACACATCATCTAGAGGATCAGTAGGCACAACAATCTCTTCATCTCTCTTCTTTCTCTTCCTCTGGGCACCCTTCCTTCTAATGTACTTCTCACCCTCCTCTTTCTTCTTCAAGGCCCTTTCAACATTTGGGTTGACAAAGTCTTCATTTACATATAAAGTTTGACCACCGAATGATCCTCGGAAGATACGAATTGGATTAAGCACAAACCGGGGTCCAATTTCAATCAATGATGTGGAGTGTGCATGTCCAGTGAGTTTCTTTTGAGAATGCGCCTCCTTGGCAGTTGAGGCTGCTTCTTCAAGAATTTGATAGTTTCGTACCCAAATCTGAGTGTGTAGTTAGAGAGAGAGAAATGGGAGATGCTGATGTTAGTGTGTATTTTCAAAGGAATATATTGAGCAGTGCCTAACATAATAATGAAGGATTGGTGTCTCATTCCATCGTAGTCTTAATTACAAAACAAAATGTCGTCACTGGTGATCGGACATACGCTCGTCAAAGCTTGTTTTTAATATAATCATAAACACAATCCCTTCTTCATAAATATATCTGAAATGCATAACAAACACAACACACTAACATACCTTGCCATCAGCATAATAAAAGCCCATAACCCGATCAACAAACGGTTTACTCTTGGGATGTCCCCTAGGCGTACCAAAAACATCCACAAACAAGTGCTTAACTAACTTCAAATGATCCAACTTATCAAAGTTACTATCAAATGATAATATTGGACGTGAACCCTTCATACAATTACCAGTCATTTTCAATTCATCCATGGTATGGATATTGGTGATATGAAATTTAATCGATGGTCCACCGGTGTTCATTAAATGTTTATTATCTTGTTGTTGTTGACCGGCGGCGTCGGTGGGAGCGTTGTTATTACTTGTAGCAGTGGAAGTACGACCTAGCCATAAATAACCATCTTGACCATGCTTACGACATTCTAGGAATAGTACAGTATGGCATCCACGTACCTCGGCAATTTCATTAATGGCGGCGCCATATCCACCACCGGCAGAACTTCCTGAATAGTTCTTACCTATCGCATACATGTTGATGTTTACAGTTTACGATTTAGAAATGAGAAACATTAAGAAAGCAACAATACATGCATAGATATATAATATAGTACAACAACAAAACTTACCAACATCCAACTTGCTCTCCTTCTTACTATGTGGAATTAATGTACGTAAATCTTCCAGTAAGTGACGATACCTAGCAGTAATACCCCTTGATGATAATACCAATAAACGTTGTTTGTTGTGATATCTACCATCTGATTTAAAACTACTTTGTACTGGTACTGGTGGAGGTTGTTGTACAGAAGTTGGTTGTTGTTCATCATCCTCAGATTCAGAGGAAAGTTCATCATCATTAGCGTTTGTTAGTTTGGTCGCGATTTCGGCCGCGGTATCACTTCCGACAGAGGACTCATCGGAACTATTACCACTATCCTCCTCTGCGGTACTTTTGGCATTTGGTTGTTCAGGTTCTTGCTTCCTCTTCTTTGCCATGGTTGACTTGTTGTTGATTATGATATTAGAGATTTTATTCGATTGATCGCTGTAATTGCAAAAAGGAGAGATATTTGAAAGAGAGAGAATGATTGTGAGATACAGTGTGTTCATAATATTCCAGAACATCAACAAACACATACAAGTGGCTTGGTATCAAGTAGTATACAACTGCAACTCCTTATCAAATACACATCAACAACTCGTCACAAACATGTAAAGAGAGGCGGGTACATGAAGCTCTATACACCGCCCCAAACAAAGAGAATCAAAGCAAGAGACGACTAACGCCGTATAACTAACACCACTCATTCCGCCGATTGATAGTTAGCCGCTGCCGACACACTACATCATACTCACCACAAATACAACGAGTAGTAGTAGTTGAAATTATTATTATTTGAATGGAGAGATCAATGAAAAAATGAGGACATTTTTTACTCAGTTTTGTAATTGTACTCTTTGGAAATAAATATGCGTGAGAAAACATAGTTTTAGTAAAAGATACCAACATAACTACAGACAATTGTTACTCAACCCAGCTCATCCACAAAAAAAATCTATTCTCCCACCCCCGCTTTTCAACAACAAATACAATACCTATCAACCTCCTCATATCGATATCTCAGCACTTAATAGGATTCGTATACCAACAGTACACTCACTAGATCAGTTTTTCGCGATCTTTCCATTGATAGTACTTTAAAGACTTCAATCCATCTAGATCGATACTTACAATCAAAGATACCCCAGACCGTTATATTCTATCAATCATACAATTATAAAACCATGATGGAGAAACCTCAAACCACCAACCACAACAACAACAAACAAAGGAAGAAGAAGAAAACATCAGATCCAAATACACTATTCGTGAAATTCACACCCCCGTCACCATATATAACACGACATCATTTATCAAACTATTTTAGTAATTGGGGTCCAGTCAATAAATGTTCTGTCATTCGTAACAAGGCAATTGCTGGCAACAATAAAGCTCAGGAGGAAGGTGATGGTGGAGAAGATAAAACAGAAAATCAAGGAGATAGAGGAACAAAGGGATATGGCTTTGTACGATTTGTGAATGTTGATGATGCCATTTCAGCTGCACAAGCAATTAAAGAACAGAATAGTAATAGTCAATTAAAGAAAGGTATGACTGTTGATGGTATATTATATAAGATTCATGCTGAACGTGCCGTGGATGCTGTTGGTAATAATACAAACAATGTGCAGAAGAAGAAGGAGAACATTTCAAAGGATACCGATAAGAAGAAGGAGGAGAATAACAAAGTAACTCCACCACCATCATCAAACAAAACTTCAACTACACCAACAATAAGTAAAGAAGAAGAACAAACAAAATACAAAACAGAATCAAAACGTAAACGCACGTCACGTGTAATAATACGTAATTTATCATTCTACGCTAATCAATCTAACATTATACAAGTTATGGAAACTTTATTTGGACCTGTTAGTGTTGTTGATTTACCATTGGTTCCCAATACATCAAGAGGTGTAGATGATAACAATAATAATAATACTTCAAGAGGAGCATTATCACGTCATCGTGGATTTGCATTTGTTACATTTACAAATTTAAATGCAGCAAAAATGGCTGTTGAATATGATAAGGAAGTTCGTATTAAGAATAGAGTAGTTGCGGTGGATTTTAGTATTAGTAAAGTTGAACATCAACGTTTGTTGAAAGAGGAGAAAGATAAGAGTAAGAGTAAGGAGGAGAGTAGTGATAGTAGTGATGGTAGCAGTAGCAGTGAGAGTGAGGAAGAAAGTGATGGAGAGGAGTCTAATAGTAATAGCAGCAGTGATGATGGAGATGATAGCAGTAGCAGTAGTGAAGAAGAGAGTGATAGCGACTCAGACTCAGAGGATGAAAAGGCCAGTGATGACGACAAGAAAGATGTAGAACAAGATACAGAGGAAGACGCCGATAAACCACCACCAGAAGATCAATTCACAACATCAAATGAATCCAAACGTACATTATTCTTACGTAACATACCATTCGATGCTACACGTCATGATGTATTTGAATTATTTCGTAAGTTTGGTCGAATTGAGGGTGTATATCTTGTCAAAGATAAGGTTACTGGTGTTTTTAAAGGTACTGCATTTGTACGATTTGAGAATGAAGAAGGTTGTATGAATGCCATGGATGAGGCTACTGGTGGTGGTGGTGGTGGAGGTCAGAATGAAGATGGTACTTCACAGTTTGTTAGTAGTAAGAATATGACAATGTCTGGAGAGAGTGAATCATCATCTTTAACACTCAAGGGACGGACCATACTACTTGATCTAGCTGTGGATCGTACCACGGCATCATCACTAGCAATTCAACGTGATGAAGATGGTAAACCAATCAAGAAAATGGTTGGCAAAGATAAGCGTAATCTATATCTTAAGAATGAAGGACGTGTATCAAGTTCAACCGATTCCGGTCATGCCCAGGAGGCAAGTGCGAAACATGGCGGGTTGTGGGAAGATTTGCCAATGAGTGATCGGGCGAAACGTGAACGTGCATTTGCAGATAAGAGTACCAAGTTACGCAGTCCATTATTCTTTATTAATCCGAATAGGATTAGTATACGTAATTTGAATAAGGAGGTGAATGAAAGTCAGTTGAAGTCGTTGGGTAAGTTTTATGTGTTATTGCTTTGGTTTACTGACGTCTGATGCACATTCTGCTAACATCCACTCACATCCTTCTACGCCTCTTATCATCACACAGTATTTGGTGCATTAAAGTTAGGCATCGAGGAGGGACTGGTAACACCCAAAGATGCCGTATCACATTGGCGCGCTGGCGGTGAATTACCACATGCCGAGGTGATGCGACGAGCAACTGATCCAAAGTTGGTAACACCACCAATTGATGAGAAGAATATGAAAGAATCGGTAGTATCCGTCTTTATTGATCGGGATGTTAGCGGTGGGAAGAAGACTGCTGATGCTCCTAGCAGAGGATTTGGGTTTGTAGAGTTTACACATCATACACATGCCTTGGCTGTGTTACGTCAATTGAATAATAATCCAATGTACTCGAGAGAATATGTAGCAGGTGGTAAACATGCCGGTGAAATGTCAAAGCAGAAACGTAAGAAGGGTAAGGGTAAGAAGAATATTGATAACACTGGTGATGAGTTCATGAATGATGACGGCAAGGGTCTTGTGTCGCGTTTGATTGTAGAGTTTGCTGTAAGTATCTGTCGTTTGTGTTGCAACTTGATACAATGTGAATCATACCTCAACTTATTTATATGATTCTTATATTGATAATCACACAGGTTGAAAACAAGGTCAAGGCTAGACAACAGGCTGAGAAAGTAGCACAAAAGAAGGCCAACAAGATTAAGCAAAGGATTGAAAAGAAGGAGAAACAACAGGAACAAAAGGCATCAGATGATAAGAAGGAGAAGAAGAAGGGCCGTGGAGCGTTACAGCGCGAGAAGAAGCGTAAACGAAAGGAGGCAGGCGAAGATAATGATAAGGCCAAAGCAGATGAAGATACAGCTTTGAAGAAGAAACAAAAGCTAGCAAGTGATAAAAACATAGAGGTGACTAAGGAGAAGAAGCAGAAGTTAGTAAAACCAAAGAAGAAGAGGAAGATAGACAAAAGGGAAGAAGATCTAGAGGATATGATTAGATCTTACAAGTCAACCTTTTCTCAAGGGGGAGAGCTCGGTAAAGGGAACTTGGCTGGAGAAAGTAAAGCAAGTGAACCAAAGACAAAATCAAGAGAAGAAGTTGTTAAGAAGAGATGGTTTGAATAGATAAAGAAGTAATTGAGTACAATATACCCAGATTAGAAATGTATCTTACTTTATCACTTATCACTTCTCAACCAACTAACATATAGTAATGTCAAAATCACTTGTTCAGCTCCTTTTCTGACTTTCTTGTTGCCTTAGTGAAGGCTTTGAGAAGCTGACTACGTCGAGAATGTGTCTTCTTTTGGGAAGATGATTGAACATATGATGATGTTGGTATAGAATGATCAATATGAACGGCATCTTCTTGTGTTTGAGGTGTTCCAGGAGTTGCAGGTCTTTGCAGAGGAGAGCCAGGCACAAAAGATACCAAAGGCTCCTTGTGGGTCGATGAGATGTCCATGGCTGCATTTGGAGTCATGGGTGCCGTAGTTGTTATCGCAGACATTGCAAGTGTTTTATTGGGATCCGTCCTCTCCACGGCAGTATTGTCAACAGCGGCATCAAATGATCGTTTATCCAGCTTGACACAACGACATCCCCCAGAGCTATTTTGATTTGGAAGTACCCATGCAGAGAAGTCTGGCACATACTCAGGATCTGTCAACGCTCGACTGGCAAGTACACCCCAATTAGATACATCTGATCGAAACTTGTCCGCACCTGATAGCACGACAATCTTTCCTGATAACACGACAGTACAGAAGTCAGCTTTGACGCCTCGCTCGTATATAAGTTCAGAAGAATCCAATGGCACACCACTGCCGTCATTACCAGGACCATCTTCAGTTGCACATGATGAAGCAGGGCAAATTTCAGTCACTGGAACTAAAGATAAGAGTTCCTTCAACTGCTTATCTGATATCAAATCAACAGCTTTTGCATAATTCGTCTTGAGGTGAGCGGCTACTGCTCTGACCTCCTCAGGTGCTAGATGTTCATCAACCAGACGTTCATCCAATAGTCTTAACCTCGATTCCCAATCGATTGCACGTGCAGAGCCACGATCACTAACTCCTCCTCCTACAAGAACGGGAGAGTCTCTTCCTCCAATGCCCTTTTCGACAGACCCTACGATATATTCACCAGTATCATTTCGTTCAACCGCAGAATTGGGGTCATTTACATCGATTAGTTCATCAGTCTCGTCAACAATCTCATCTCCAAGAATCATCTCAATGATATCTTCCAATGTAATTATACCCTTGATTTCATAATACGGATCTACTTTCCCATCCCCGTCATTTACATCTCTGACTAGTGCCATATGACTTCTTCCGCTTTTTAACAATTTGAGTACTCCACCTAATTTGTCATCTGGCCATACAACATGCAACCCCCTACCAAAGATCTGGACAAAGTTCTTCACTGGAATCTCATCTTCAGGATCAAGAAAGATGAGATCCTTAACAAACAACAATCCAATGATATTACTATGTGATACTTCATACACTGGGATACGAGAATAACCAGTTTTGAATATCTTGGCAACAGTATCAAAGCCTAGTCGTTCATCTGCACTGAGCATAAATGTATTGACCAATGGTGTCATGACTTCATTGACAGATGCAGTACGATAACGAAGTGCTCCCGTCATGGCTGCACCCGTCGCACTTTCCAAATGACCCATAGAAACATGCATTTCAATCAACTTTGCCATCTCCGAAGTAGAGTATGTCGTACCAATCTCATGCCCTAAAACCTTGTTGAGTATCATTGATAATGGTTTGCAAATGGGATATAGCAAAACAATAATAACTTTCACTAACGGTACAGTCTTTTTTCCAATCTGTAAAGCATACCGAGAACAGATTGCCTGTGGAATAATTTCTCCAAAGATTACAATTACAGCGGTTGAAACAATGAAACCTACTAATCCACTTGTCAAGTCGGCCATCAAAATTGATAACAAGGAGTTCACCCCGACATTACCCAATAGTAACGTACATAACAGTAAATTACCATTAAGACGGACAGGATATATCGCCTTGGCAGCAGCTGCTAATTTAGGATCATCACTATTCGCCATGACAATTTCTAATCCAGACGGATCTAAACTCATCAGTCCAAGTGTTAATCCCGAAAACAAGGCTGAGAAGGCAACTAATATAACAATAAATAAATATTGTAACCACATTGGAAGACCAACCTTCTTGGGAGTGGGACATGGTGCTGGCGCATCTGGCATGAATGGTTCTTGAAGTAATCTTGGAGATGGTACATAATTTATCATGTGTCCAACATGATTGTCTTGATGATTGTATTGGTCCATAATATCAACAAATGATAAACAGCACTCATAATTGCAATTACCAATAGTATGTGGCGAGGAATGTAAAGTAATGGTACCTCGTATATTACCCACATGATATGTATCAGCTCCTTGACACTGAGACATAATGCAGAGTAAAATCATAATTGCAAATTTGATATTACCCAGCACTTTTATGCCCTCTGTCATCTTAGACCCGTAGTATTTATTATTAAACAAACGTATATTGGGTGGCTCTCCACCTTCCTCATCACAATCACATCCTGCTCCAGCAGTCCCATCATGATTGTTGGCGCTTGAACCAGTTGATGTTTTAGATATTTTGTTGAGAGTATCCATTCAAATTAATATAAAAGATGGAATACACACAAAACGTCTCAAGGCGCATCTATCTCTAAACTACAAAAGACTAGTATAGAAGCGGAGAATGTGGTTATTACGCGGGGGTTGTTTGAAATACTTCTTTAACTCTCTCACTTCTTTTGCTTTGTATTTGTTTTGTGTTAGAGGCTAGGTAGATTCTTAGAACATTAATTTGGAAAGAAGTATGTACTGACCTTCAGCCTTCAATCATTGGCTAATGATAATAATATGCTGGTTAGTTTTTGCTAGAGTAGAGGGGGCATCAGTCAAGGAAGAATAGATACTATCGCCTGTAAGACGTAGAGTAGTGACTTTGCAATCGCAGTGGTTTAGTTTTCGGTTGTCAAGTTTATATTGCAAGTGAAAGTAAGAAAAATTACAAGACAGTCCATCAATTTGAAAATTCAGTAAGTCAATATATACACGATAGTCCGGAGCTGTCGGCATTAGAAGTGTTTTTATTGTTAGTACTATGTCAGTATCATTACCAGCAAGGCTGGCACTCTTAGTAGTAGTACTGGCTGCATCATTAATGGCAATGTTATATAAAGTACATAAAGCTACACAATTTCACACAGTTATTGATAGAGGTGAATTGGCAGATCTGCCTGCAGAGAATACAGCTTTACATCATAAGAAGGGTATGAAACATAAAGATGCAAAAGATAAAAACTTGGCAGCTATTAAATCTCTTGAAGGTAGACGTAAGATGATGAAGAAAGAAGAGCACATAGACAATGTGCACAATACTACACATCAAAAAGAAGAAGAGGATAAACCAATGAATATTATATTATTCTATGCAGATGATTGGCGTCATGATACATTAGGAGCAGCTGGAAATCCAATAGTGAAGACTCCTGTATTAGATGCCTTGGCAGAGGAGGGTATTCGATTTACTGAGAATTGTGTAACAACCAGTATATGTTGGGTATCAAGAGTAACATTATATAGTGGACAATATCTAGCTCGGCATCACTTTGAAATGCTTGGCAGGGGAAGAACTATCACATTACCGAACGGTACCAGAGTTGAAATGAAGTTTGAGGTATCTCAGAATGAAACTATGTATAGTCTACTAAAACAAAAAGCTGGATATGCAGTTGGACATGCAGGCAAATTAGGGATATGGGTTGAAATGGATCGAGCATTAAACTTTGATTTCATGGTCGAGGAGGATGGATGGCACTGGCGTAAGATTGGAGATAGAATGTGGCACATTACACAGAAGAATACTGCAGATGCACTGCGCTTTTTAATGACAAGGAACAAGAAGAAACCCTTCTTCTTAAATGTTGCATACTTTGCTACACATGCAGTTGATGGGGATACAAGACAATACTTGCCTCAGAATGAGAGTCTGCCAATGTATGAGAATGATACAATACCAATGCCTGCTGATACGTATGATAAGATGCCACCTTTTTTTGGAGAGTACAATGAAGGTAGAACTCGTTGGCGATGGAGGTTTGACAATGAAAGTAAACATCAATCAATGATGAAGAATTACTACCGCATGGCTACTGAAGTTGATACTTCAGTTGGTATCATTTTGAAGCAACTAGAAATGGAGGGTGTACTCGACAATACACTCATTATATTCACAACCGACAATGGGAACTTCCATGCAGAACACGGCTTAGCTGATAAATGGTACCCACATCAAGAAAGTATTCGTGTTCCACTGATAATTAAAGATCCAAGAATGGATGAAGAATTCACAGGTACATTGAATGATGAATTCACTCTCAACATTGATCTAACTGCAACTATACTTAAGGCTGCAGGTCTCGAGCCACTGCCTTCAATGATGGGTAGAGATATGAGTGAATTATATACGAACGGGGGCTTGAAAGCAGCATCAACAGTTACTGCACAATCTCGACGCAAAGAATCTGTCTCTGTTGATAAACGTCAGTATCCAGATCCTGCATCAGATGGAGAAGGGAAGTATCATTCAGGGCACGAAACAGCATGGAGAACCGAGTTCTTCTATGAGCACCCAATGCATACTAATCCAGATTACATTCCCGCATCTGAGGCCCTCGTTCGGAAAGACTGGAAATATTTCTACTGGCCAAACCACAAATATGAGCAATTATTTGATATGAAGAATGATCCGGGTGAGTTAAACGATTTGTTCAATTCAACAGATCCGATGCACCAGACGAAATTAAAGTGGATGCGCAAGAGGTTCATCGAGCTGAAACTTTTGGCACACTCTGACTTGTCGATTGTCCTATAAATGGATATACTAAATATTCTAGACATATTATTGAGAAGCTAAACACCGTGTTTATCTAGCAAATAACACATTTAACATTATACTTTTAGGTATACTTTATATCAGTGGAGCTCTTTCTAAGAATTCTAAACGCCCACATGATATACACTCCACCTCTCTCCTTCTCTTCATTTCCTTATTTACTCAGCCTTGATTGCATTCAGAGCTTGGTTTGTGACACTGGCAATTGCTGAGCCATCAGCCTTGGCAATCTGATGATATTTACCCATAGCTGCATCGGCAATATCCTTTGCAACTCCGGTGGAAATAAACTTATTCTCTGTATCAATACATAATAAGTTGAATCCTGGCAATACACCCAGTTGTTTTGCACATGCCAATACTTCATCCTTCAAATATTTACGTGATGGCTTGCCGTCCTTGGAATCCTCATCTGCCTCTGGATCAAACTCCTCACCCTTGGATACACAAAGTGGAACATTGGCACGTCCATCGGAGATACATACCACAACAACCTTACCAACATCACCAGTCTTTTGGGCATTCAACCCTGTTAACATGGCTCTTTGCAATGCATCCGCAAGAGGAGATCCTCCACCACAGGGCATAACCTCCAATCGTTTCTTAGCCTGTGCAATTGATCGAGTGGGGGGTAACAATACATCAGCCATATCACCCTGGAAGGGGATTAGACAAATCTGATCACGAGATTGGTATGCCTCAGTTAGTAAACTCATGGCAGCACCCTTGGCGGCATTCATACGATTTAAGGCCATTGATCCGGAAGCATCTACGACGAAAATAATAAGTGACCCTGCCTTCCTTGCCATCTTCTTCGTTCGGACATCACTCTGTTCAATGAATACACCACGTCCCTCATCCTTGGTACCCTGAGCACGCTGTCTACGTCCACGTTGGTAGGGAGCAGAGGCACGTAATGTAGCATCGACTGCCAAACGCACAACCTTACCCTTGGGTAACATGGGCTTGATGTATCGACCACGATCTTGGGAGAAGATGAGACCTCGTCCACCACCCTTACCAGAACGTTCACGTGATGAGAATTCAATTAGATCAGGGTCCATGGGTGTGGAATCGACATCGAACATGAACTCTTGGGGAATGTCCGGTACGTCCGGTTGATCATCTTCTTGTTCATTATCCTCATCAGGTTCATCTTGTTCATCCTCTTCCTCCTCTTCATTGTCATTCTCTGAATCTTCTTGTTCCTGATCCATTGGTGGCGGTGGTGGAGGCGGAGGAGGTGGTGGCATCATCTCATCTTCATCCATGGGTGTATTGATGAATGTACCACGGGGTGCAATGGCAAGTTTCACAGCCAATCTTAAATCCTCAGCATTAATCTGTCGTCCTTCTAACGCAGCCGAGGCACGTGCCACCTCACAGGCAAAGATCTCGGCACGGTGTCCCTGACATCCAGCACGGATAGCCTCCTCACATAGATATTGAGTCTGTGATGGAGCAATCTGTACATCCTTTAAGAATTCACGTGCAAATACAATAGCTGTCTTAAGATCATCTTCATTCTCAATCGCTTCATCAAGTGCCTTCTCAGCCTCGGGTGAACCCTGCTTGGAACCAGGATTGAAACCCAATACGGCATCAACAGCCTCTACACGACTTTTAATCTCCATAACATCCGCATCGGCACTCAATGCTACCGCAATACGATCTAACAAATGATCACGTAACTCACCCTCATCAGGATTAAACGTTGCAATCATTAATGGTTTGCATGGATATGTCAATGAAATACCCTCACGTTCAACGATTACCTTACCCTCGGTAACAACATTTAATAATATATTGGCAGTTTCTTCATCCAATAAATTGATATCATCAACATACAATACACCACGATGTGCCTTGGCTAATAATCCTGGACTGAATACTGATTTACCAGTTTTTACACTCTCTTCGAGGTCAGCTGATCCGATTAATCGATCTTCCATAACATTTAATGGTACTTGGACGAATGGTGCGGGTATAACTTCCGTTTCGCGTTCACCCAATGGTACACCACCATTATCCAAATCAGTACGTAAGAAATCATCAATACCAAATTCACCCTCTGGATCAATATTGAATGGATTATCTTTAATAATTTCAATGGGTGGTAATAATTGATGTAGAGCGCGTGCCATGACAGATTTGGCAGTACCTTTGCCACCTGATATGACCACGCCTCCCATACGATTATTGATAGATGATAGTAGTAATGCCTGTTTAATTGGTTCTTGTCCGACAACCATTGATAATGGGAAGGGCCGTCCACCTGACATCATTTGATCTGCCTGTTTACCGACCTGTACTTGTTGCTTTGATGCTGATTCTTCTGCTTCGATTGCGGCTTTGGCACGTTGTTCTGCTTCTGACATTGTTGTTGATTGTAATCTAGTATTTTGTATTCTGGAAGTAGAATGTTGTGAAGGTGTAAAAGCTATTGTTGTACTAATCATTGCAGCTGCGGCTATTACTGCCGCTGCTGTTATTCTTGGACGAGCCATTATATATAATATATATCTATTGATTGTATATCTATATAGTCTATACCGCTTACTATATCTTTTGATATCCTACCTATTGCAATCGTCAGTCGACTTCAATAAAAAATGAAGAAGAAAAATGAAATTATTTGAGTTCCACTTGTATCCTCCAAGATCTCTGCAACTGTGGGCAAAATACGTTCACACTACGATAACTTGATACGAAATTAGAGTGTTTCAATAGTTCGACGACATGTCAAGTAGCGTTAAGTTACATACTTCGCCATAAGTACAGCTTAATCATATTGCAATATAGCATAGGATAGATTCAATCGTCAGATGTGAACATCGACGCGGTGAAATTACGAAGCAACCACTTCACACTGTTTATTAAATGTCAAAATATAAACCAGCCACATGCACCATCACATCACAATCAATAAATAAATTCAGCTTGTACAATATACAAATAAAGATGCACTGTTAAATTGTTGTTCCTTTTACGGAACGGCACTATTGTATAGGAAATCAAGTTTAGTATAATAGCAGTATATATACAAAAGATATTGTAATGTATTAATAAAAATTGGGAACATAAACAATGGCAACAACAACAGCAGCAACAGGATATATTGATAAATATTTAATTAGCGTTGGTGGTAGTGAAACAATATTATGTCCAGAGATAATACCATCAGAGGCATCATGTTATATATGTCAACAAGAGACATACCAAGGTGCCACAACCGACCATCTTGTACGTGACTGTTCATGTAGAGGAGATTCGGGGTTTGCTCACACCCGATGTATTGTTGAGTCTGCAATAACGCATAGTAATAATAATAGGGGTGATTGGTTACAATGTAGGAAAGGGTGGACGGAATGTCCGAATTGCAATGAGGGGTATAAGAATCAGCTTGGTCTGGATTTATCATTTCGATTTATTGGTTATTTA
>Ga0214478_100718_pt1 | contig 18683 bp, 17 predicted proteins | sample M1_20Mar14CPVII9_2_FD_178001 | JGI IMG/M metagenome (GOLD analysis project Ga0214478, IMG submission 178001) | Marine eukaryotic communities from Monterey Bay, California, United States - M1_20Mar14CPVII9sort6BwellD7 | ecosystem: Environmental > Aquatic > Marine > Unclassified | place: USA...
TCCCGAAGAAGGAGAAGACTATTGCAATACCGAATACTAATACTAATACAAGTTGTAAGTGTGTCATAATGTGAGATAATATACAAAATCGATGGCAGCTTAATCTACTTCTCTCATACTTCCTCTTTGCAAGTGCATCATGCATCAGGAGGTTGAACTGGGTTGGATGGCATTGGCATTGAACTGTGAGTACCTACAGGAGGGGTGAGGTGCCATGTCCAGAGCATATGTACCTTGGTACACTTTACCCATTCTGAGCTGGCGGACGGACACATACAACCACTAACAAAGTCCAGAATATGTGTACCTGGGTACATTAACCCCATCTGCTCTGGCGGACGGCCATGTACCAGGGTATCCTAATCCCCTATGAACAATCATATGCACCGGTATTCAGGTCACTATTTGGAAGGGGGGAGAACCTAATGGAAACTATATGTCCAGGAAATATGTACCATGGTACACTTGACATCTACCTTCTGGCGGACCAATTAGCCCGGACATGTACCTAGGTACATTTAAAATCTCTCTGGCGCACCAAAAAGCGTACCCGGGTGTTTCTACGTAGGAACTAGTAGGATCCAAGGATACCTCACCCCTCCTGTACCTACTCATGGATATGGTTTAGGTAACTATGTGTACCTAATAATGTGCAAGGTAATCACCTAAGTAACTTGTTAGGTAGTAACCTTTCTGAGTTGAAGCGGCTTCGCCGCTCAACGCTCACTTTTTTTCTCGAAGACTTTCATCATACGCTATCCATCTCCTATCTTCTACTACGCTATACTCCATTGCTACAATAGTTGACAACAAACTATTGTAGACACGTCATAGAGATATTATCAGTTATGATATTCAAAGAGATTTATAATATGAACTACCTTAGTTACTACGAAATGTATACTTCTATCTGCCCATCCAAAAAATGATAGCAGTTGATGCATCGAGAGACCGACTCCATTTGTGAAGACTATGCGTTATCTAACACATATCTACGCGATATTCCATCAACTATTATGTATTACTAAAGCACCGGATGGTGTTTTTATACTTCCTTCATCCGAGATGAGTTCTACAACGATGGATACGCTACCTCCGTCAATTTGCGATAAAATGTGGTAGTAGAAGAACAACTCTACATGGAACAATACTGGCATAACAATAGAGGTTTCATAGTACAATCAACTAGGGGTATATATCAACGGATTCTACTAAATATCTAGTATGGTTTGGCCGTATGGGGATATTTAGAGGATCCGATAGTGGTTGATGTACAAAATGCACACATGATATGCAGTCGAGCCGTCCTTGAGAAGAATGAATTCTTCAAAAGTATGGATCCAGCATTGACTGAACATGCCAAGACAATTGAACAGATGAAGGAGGATAAATCAAACTATGTTCTAGTTGGAACGGAGAACGTATTCTACATACCCGCATCAGAAAATACAGTATATTATTATGTATCGACTCTTCGACACCTCGCCAAGGATAATTGGAAGAGGCTAAAGTTTGAACAAGCAGCCGGTATTAGTTTTTTCGAGATGGAAAAGGCATACAGTCAACTTAGTATGAAAAAACAGTGTGCACCTAAAAAATGTGCAATCATTGATAAGCGACTTGAGCAAGAGAAGATGATACGAGCATTAGCCGAGAAGAATCGACAAGCAGCAATGAAGAAGAGAGGAATGCAGCAGCGTCAACAGATGGAACAACCAAGACTATCAGCACATCAACAGATGGAACAACTGGAACGAGTCGCTATCTCTGTTGTCAGGCCTTCAAAGAAAGTTGAACTCGGCCTTGGCGTGGGAAAGAGAGATGATAGAATGAACAGTTACTTCTATTGCACCCGGCATCTTTGATGGAAGTCAACTCAAAGTTGGAATGATTATCGATTCTGTGAATGGATCCTGCCCTTTATCATTCAAGGACGCTTTGCATAGACTTCAGAACGCTGAAGGAAGGATCAATATTGTGGCCTTAAGTACCAGTGTAAAACTAGTCTGTTACGTTACAGAGACCCAATCTTTGCAAAGGTCAAGAAAGCTTGGTTATTGAGAGTTGAGTAAAAACAATGGTATCATTGGAAAGAGGAGGAGCAGTCCTTTCCAACACAATGCTGGTCCACTCGTGAAAAGAAGAATTGATAGAGATATTTAGGCGTGAAAGATTGGGTCTCATAAGGTAACAGACTATCCCGCCCTTTTCTTAGCAAATTTTGAGAGAGACCCAATCTCAACCCAAAATAGACCCAATCTTTGTAGTAGTAGTAGTCTTAGTCTTTGCAATGTGGATCAAATCATTGAGCCAAGCTCTCTATCATCATCTGCACATTCCAAAGAACACATCCCTATCTTTTTAGCTCTCAAATCGAACATAAACCAATTCAAAATAGGTGAACAAAGATTGGGTCTCGTAACGTAACAGACTAGGCTAAAGTAACACACTAGTTTCACACTGGTAGGGTATAATTCATGAAAAATCATTCGATTACCAAAGACTCCCAATCATGTGAAAAAAACAAACACCTATAAACAAAACACCAACTAAGAGATATTGTACTTATTAAATCAACACCCAGACACACTCTCCTCTTATAGCCGTGTACTAATAATACCGACCGTATCATAAAAAAGGATATCACCGCAGATCCATCTTTTACCTAACTTTGTATCAAATTATATCCTCAAAAAATTAACACATATTGTTGCACCACCAAAATTATAAATCAATCATGACGCCAATTAACTTGCTATCAAGTATAGTAAAAGCCACTAGTCCTAAATCAACAACAAGTAGTGACGACGATGATGATGATACTGGTTGGGTCCATGGTGGCAAATATGTTCCTCCTACTACACCTCAAACATTAACCGTTGTTGCCAATCAACAATCACATGAACCATCTCAAGTTACTACACCTGCTACACCTTCCACAACAACGAATAACCAGCCAGTAGTAAAAGAAGAATCTTCATCACTACAAACCTTTTTACTGAACAGTGGATTAACACCGTATACATCTCAATTAATTACTACTATATATTCTACAATGTGGTATTATATTACATTAGTTATTGGCTATTTAATGAATATGGTAACAACAGCAGTACGAAGGAATGGTTTATTACTACTATCAGATAATATACAACATTCAAAATATATTCAAACTCTAAAAAGTCTATATAATGTAACATCCTACATTATACTACAATATATGTTACCAATTGGTATATGGATAATACAAACTACAATCAGCTTAGTATTATCTATACTTGGCACTTTATTGGTTGGATTAATGGTATTGGTTGTTAAAGTTAAGACTGAGTGGATTGGTAATACTGATGGGCCTAACAGCACAAGGTACAAAGGAAGAAATACAACAACAACAACAACAACAACAACGGCAAGTATAGTAAAGAATGTACAATTATCGGCAATCAAATCATTAAAAGAGAATGTTGTTAATAGTCCCTTTTTAAAACTGCAGCAACGTGGTGTTGGTAGTGAAGATAAGGGAAGAGGAAGACTTTTGCCATTTAGGGGATTTCAATTACCTTCACCTCAGGAGACAGAACAGCAGCAGGAAACAGAACAACAGGGAGTGAGTGTTAATGATAGAAGACGGTCAAATGGTATATTGGCATCTTCTCTTGCTGCATCTTCTTCTTCTTCTTCAGCTGCATCTTCTTCTTCTTCTTCAGCCGTGTCTTCTGCTAATAACAAACCAACAAGTGCAATACGTACTAATTCACTCCTCAAGAAAAGGCAACAACAGCATGTTACTCCATACAACAACTTGAATCTAACTACGACAACAACCACAAATCAAACTAAAACAACAACACCATTATCAACACAGCAAACAAGACGTGTATTATTCTCTGAAAATGCAGATACAGGAGAAGTTACCACACAGCAATTTATGTTTGATAAGCATTTACCACCCAGTGCACGTAAGGATAAGCTACAATTACAACATGGGAACGATAGTAGTAGTGGTGGTGCAGCAGCAGCATCCAACAAAACAGAAGAAGAAGTGAACAAACTATCCTATCTCCACAAAATTGAAAATCAATTCTATTCAAAACAAATGAAGTCCAATCCAAACACTAAACCAAAGTTAATACTACCTAATGGTTGGATAATATTATGGTCTAAGACACAAAAACAATGGTGGTTTTATCATCAAACATTGGGTAAATGTTGGGATTTAGGTAGTTTAGTTGAACGATGTTTAAATGATGTTGTTGATGAGGGACATCAGAAGAGTATTACACCCCCAGTAAGTGGTAAAAGAGGAAATAATGCTTCAGCTTCATTGGGTAGTGATGGAGGAACAGTTTCTACCAATAAATCAATTATTGAGGAAGCTAATAACCCCTTGGCAGTATCATCATCCAATGAAAAACAACAGGGTTTGACAAGTCAAGATGAAGCAAAGACAACGTCGTTTAATACCGAGAAAAAGGAAACTGTACAACAACAACAACAACAACAACAAGAAAAGCAAAAACAGATATACATTGAAAAGTATGGATTATTGCCAAGTATTACACCATTGTCAAAACGATATGGACGTATGAAACGTCAACAAAAGCAACAGGAGAAGAAGGGTGATGAACAACAGAACTTACCTTCAACTGAAGAAGACAACACTGCTTTTGCCAATAATGATAATACAACCAAATCAGCAGTAGATCCAACCAATACAAGGAAGAAGAATACTGGCGTTGCTAAACGGAAACGACGTGGAGACTTGTTAGGTGCGGCAAGTCGAATTCGTCGTTCAAGGTTGAATAATAATACCACAGCTACAACAGCTTCATTCCATACAACAACATTACGTAATCCCAAACGTCGACGAGAAGTAGAAGAAGAGGAGAAGGCAGATGACTGGGTATGGAAAGCAATGAATCGTACAGATGAGAAGGAGAATAGAGATAATGATGATGGTGATAATGAGGGTGCATACTCGGTGAAGAAACGTGGCAAGTTTACTAATTCTTCTTCTTCGACAACAACCGAGAGCAGCAATGTTGATACACCACCACACAAACATTCATCAAAGACAGCGACGACTCTTCCACCTATCTCATTAACACCCCCAAAAACTCCAGGACCTAGTAAGGCTACGTTTGGAAGCGCTACGCCTGCACCGAAGAAATTCGGACATGATACTGCTGATACTAACACTTTGGATGATGGTGAGAAACCTTCCATTCCATTCTCATTCGGAAAGGATGATGATTCTGCAGCTAAGAAGGAGACTACTCAGCAACCAGCTGCTACTGCTACCCCAGGGAGTGCCCCAGCGTCTTCAACGACAGACAAGAAGGATACACCAAAGCCAAGCTTCTCTTTTGGATCTACCCCTGCGCCTCAAACAGAGAAGAAAGATGAAGCACCCAAGCCTGCCTTTGCCTTTGGCAGCAATACTCCAGCAGCAACGGACACGAAGAAGGACGACGCACCCAAGCCAGGCTTCACTTTTGGATCTACACCTGCTCAAAATACCGCGGCAGCCTCAGATTCAAGTAATGCCACACCAGCTGCAGCTCAAAAGCCATTCTCATTTGGATCTACTCCTGCCCAAGCAACGACAGAGACCAAGAATGATGCACCCAAGGTTGGCTTTTCGTTTGGATCGACACCTGCAGCAGTAGCTGCACCAACTGACAGTGTTAAGACACCTTCTTCTACATTTGCCTTTGGATCAACAAATAATGCGGGAGCCTCATTTGGATCTACGGCTGCCCAGAAGACATCAACATTTGCCTTTGGTGCATCTTCCCAAATTATGTCACAGCCGGTTGTTGCGACACAACAACAGACTACTCCAAATGTAACACAAATGCCACCAACGTTTGCATTTGGTGCTAATAATGATAATAATCCTCCCGCATCGTTGTCTGGTGAAGGTGCAAGTAGCAGGCGTCGTGCAGCAGCGAAGACAAGCAGGGGTAGAAGGAAAGGTTGAGGTGATGTGGTAAAGCTTTGATACTTAAAGTTAGGGAAAGACGGATCTAATTATAACAAGATGGTATCGAGGCAATTGACTGTAGGGATTTTGGATTCCTTGTCCATTGAATTCTATAAAGTAAATCCAAATAGTTATCAACTACATTGAGAATCTAAGAAGTGATTGAAATGTCAGAGATGCAAGTTGCAAGTAGGTAGGTGAGCTGAAGCATGAGAAAAAGACGCTTAAGTGGCCGGCGCCGAAGGAAAGTTAGAAACATTCCATATACGCTTAGCACTATGAATACCAGCCGCCTCCGACTGCCTTGCCTATCATAATTCCTAGCTTGAAAAAGACTGATAAAAAGCAAATCAACAGTAAGACAAGAGAACCATAACGAATAAATTGTCTCCTCCTGATTTCATTGTGACCCAAAGTCATCATGCAAATAACGCCTACAAAGACTCCAGTGATGAACAGACTTAGTCCTCTCAAGAGGTAAATCTTACGAAGGATATCGTTAATATCACTAGGTTCTCCAAGTTGAAATAAATCCTTTTCTGACCCTAAACAACTGTATGACAAAAGAAAGGTCATATAACTTCAATTAGTGCATGTAGTTTGCAATGCAACAATAAATTGTGGGCAATCAAATGATGTACCCAAATTACCGATACTTCATAATATTAATTGAACAAAACGAAATAAGACAAAACCATACTAACGCAGACTTTCCTGTCACAAAAGGAGTAATAATCATAGTTTGACATCATAATAGCATTAACCTTTTGTCTAAACTCCTCTGATGCATACCAAATACATTCTTTTGTTTTATTTCTTGGATTATTTGTGGATCTGTGAACATATTTATCTGTAATTTTCCTCGATAATAGTGTTTGCGACATTAACTTCATGTAGCTAGTAAATTGTAGATTGTAGTCATAGCACTTAGTCATCCCAGCCAATTTCAAGGAAAATCTATTGAGAAAAACTACACATTTCTTGATCTCATCCTCGAGATTAGTTGCATCGCAATTAAATGTTTTGTGCCGAAAATTACATTGAGACATGAGATGGTCAAGGGGATCTCTACACGGCAAGTGCAATTCCATTGATGATGCCAAGAAATTCTCGAGCCAAAAGTCCCAATTCCCTTCCTGACTTATCCAATCACAATCTTCGTACCCAATTTCCTCCATTATATCAAACGGAACTCTTCCACGATTGTATAACTTCTTCTGGGTGAGAGAATCACTTACACTCCTCCAATTTTCACTGTTTTTAAACCTTTTGTTAGCTTGTACATAGTCATATGAATACCCTTTATGTCCACAGACCCTCTCATAATTGAGGGCCAAAATACCATTCAGAGTAGTTCCTCCCGTTTTGGCCATATGAATGTGACCATATGTGGTATTGGAATGGATAATTGGTTGTAGCGTTGTGTAAGAGGACAAGGTTGTAGTCGACTTCACCTTAAATGCAACAAAGTTAGGCAATGCAATGCATACTAAGCCAAACATGGGCAATAATATTCGTTGTATAAACACCTTCTTGAAAGGTGCCGCATGGCTCTCTTGGCAATTATTTAGAGATAGAGGAGAGTCCTCTAAATTGCGGCTCAAAGGAACAGATTCACCATCGTCATCGTCTAATAGGCTGGATAGCTCAATGTCTTTGGTCATTATCGCTATGTAATTAAAAATTGAGTAGGGGAATTATTGATACTTGCTTTTCTACGGTAACAATAACTATCCAGGCTTCGTAGAAGTCTTAGAGCTGTAGTAGTAGTGCCATACCTATCCCTACAATATCATCAACTCTAGAGGTATCGTAGGTATCATACAAAAAGAAATTTGATGGACCTTGAGCTGCCTGTACGACGGACAGACTGCTAATCAACGATATGAATGATGAATCACTCCCTACTATGAACATTCAATGCTCTGGTGTTTGTTATCAGTTATCAACCTCCTTGGATAGAGAAGTATACATTGATTAATAATATCAATAGTATTAGATTTTCTAGTTGACGATACTATATCGAAAGATGAACATCCTTCGACCTCGACCTCTATCATCTCTCAAGATAATTTCTTGGAATGCAAATACATCCAACTTTGCAACAAAGTATTGGAAAAGAACTAATTGTTCATATAGTTGGAATATGTTAAGACCTTGTCACATATTATACACAGCTAGAAGTATTGATAACGAATACACAAGTTATGCACACCCTCCAAACAATGCTATAATATCATCTCCAAACATACGTTGCAAAGTATCATCTTTGCAACTCATTCCAACATCATCATCATCATCATCATCATTCCTAGATACATTACATATGAAAACATCTATCCGCGGTATGAGTAGTATTAAATCAAAGTCCAAGTCTCGTATCTTTTCTAGTGGAAGCTTTTCAACCATTGGCGTGTCTCATAGCACCAGTGCTAATAATAACAATAAGCAGGATTTAGATTCATTGCCAGCTTCACAAAAGGCAAAGATACTATTTAAAAAGTACGGGGCTGTTTTTGTTGGGACATACTTTGGTATATACTTCACGACACTATTCAGTTTCTTCGTTGCCCTAGACTTTGGCTTGCTCGATCCTGATGTGTTATCCCAAATATTCAAAACTAGTAAGAATATGGCATGTGAGACAGCTGATGTCATCGGTCCTACGGGTGTTGGAGCATCCATGAATGAAGCCGCAAATGCCTATGCAGAGGAAATGACCCAGGAGATATCTGAGGATAAACGCACTCTTGTTGATATTGTATCGAGCTACTTGTACAGCTGGGATTGGAGTAAGAAGTATGCAGAGAAATTGTCTGAGAATCCACATTTGGCTAATCTTGCGGTGGCTTGGTTTATGGTTAAATTTACTGAACCCATTAGATTAGCTGCGTCGGTAATTGCAACTCCAAAGGTTGCCAAGGCTATTGGAAAGAAGGCGGCTAAGATCAAGAACGATAAAAGTAATCTTTAGACGCCTCTAAAAGTCTCATATTGGATTTCACTAACTTGTTCAAACAAGTATTGCTAGCGTGTTGTTCTCAAGCCAATTCTGCTACTCCTTTCTTTCAATGAGTATATCCTTTACTTCCCTCCTATCCCTCAGAATTATTTCAGTCTCTACCTACCTTCTAAGGATGGTCTAACTACGTATCCCTGCCTCCCTCAACTTTCATATTACCTATGTTGTTCTTCATAGGAGAAGATGCTAGAAATAGAAGGAGAACAACCAATGAGGAGACAACGATCGACACCATTAAAATATGATACTCAATTGGGGCATATAGGCAGATGCATAAAAATTTCATTTGTGGTAAAAATATTATCTTATCAAGTTCGCTTAGAGAAAGGATATTCAATTGTTTGCTCCCCTTCAATTCAGTGGCAACATCCGGCAACATAATACTCCCTAAATTAATCCCAATATTAGGTAATAAGCCCGATTGAGGAGGAAATATTGATTCCACAAAATATTACTTTGTATACTACATATCATCCTATCCAACACTTATTCATCATCGTCTTCCTCTTCTTCATCGTCCCCCTCTTCTTCCTCCTCCTCATCTTCTTCTTCTTCATCATCGTCATCATCAGTCTTGAATTTACTCCAATCTACACTATCAAATGTCCTACCTGAATTAACCGTATTCCAAACGCCATCACCAATAACACCAGTTAATCCCTCTGCAACTAAAATACCAGCAACTAACCACGTGGCATATCCAATTGTAGACTTCCCAAATATGTTATACCATTGATGAAGGACGGGTGACGGTATTCCACCCGAGCCTGTAGTTTTTTGACGTAGTAATTGTTGTTGGAGTTGAGTGGTATTATTTGTTGGGAAACGGCGTAGGCCTCGAGAGGCGTTTCGTAAAGCTATTGAGCTGAATAACATTGCTGCTCTCTATTTATTATATAATAACCTCCTTGTGTACAATAAGTATACCTATTTCAATCAATCCTCTACATTAATAATGTTACTAACAGCCGCCATAAAAGTTTGGGGGGGCGGGCGTACAGCGTGAAAATGAAGGATACCAGTACGCTTCATGCAGTCAATCTGCTCATACATTATGTACTAAATAACAAAATAATCTCTCCACGTTATCCGATCCAGTACATACGATGAGTTTCCCAGGAAGAGCAGTCCAAAGAACATGGCATTTAGTTGATGCTACCAATCAAACAGGAAAGTCTGCGTTACTACTAAATAAGTATGTGATTTGATGATAGATGTGATGTATCACCAAGCTACTATTTCTTTTTGCCTTATTATCTGCCATTTTCTTTGCAAACCACAATACTAACATTAGTTTAAAAATCACATCTCCTTCTTTTCATAAACATTGCAATTGCAGTTGGAAGATTGGCTACACAAATTGCACCAATTTTAAAAGGAAAGCATAAACCAACATTCCGTCCAAATGCTGATATTGGTGATTATGTTGTTATCGTAAATGCTGAGAAGGTATGTATATATGGCGCGCTCTCTATTTTTTGTCGTTGTGGGATGAGTGTTGTGTTATTAATTCTCCATCAATGTACTTTTGTGCGCCTGTTCATTTATTATATGATGTGTTCTTTGTAACTAATTACAAAACAACTAAATCTACATAAATTCAATATACCACAGGTACACTTCTCGGGTAAAAAATGGAGTGATAAAATATATAGATGGCATACTGGATATCCAGGTGGGTTGAAAGAACGGCCGGCAAAAGATATGCTAGAACGTAAGCCAGAGGCTATACTACAAAAGGCTATACTTGGTATGTTATATCGCAATAATTTACGGAATACATATATTGAACCACGGTTGAAAATATACGCAGGACCTGATCATCCTCATAAAGTACAGTTACCAGAGGGTGTTAACAAATTGCCATTACATCCACGTAAGCGTAGAGGATATTTTAATTTTGGACTAGGAAAGAAATATTCAGAAACCCCTTTTCAAAATGGACCACTAGCTCCAATAAAATAGAATTAAGAAGAGAATACTAATTGTACGTATATGGCGTTAATGTTGTATTTACTGATTGTTGTTTGCGTTGGTGTCACTTGTATTTCATAGGATGAGCATGAATCACAAATTTATGACCAACCCCTCCAAAACTAAACCAAAACTTCAACTTGCACTTGGTATTCTTTCATCCAATTACTCCACACACACCAGAAAAAAACATTCACGAGAACACATTAAGCATACATATTTCTAAGGCCCTCTTCCATACTTTTACAGCCACTTGTTGGCAGGTTTCATGCCTCAGATCCTGGTTTTCTGCCGATGGTCAGGCAATGTTTGGCCATCAAGTGGGGATATGCCATCATGTAGGTGCTGCAATAGTGGTTGTTTGGCATTGTATGGGTGTATAACAAGTTGATGGACACTCTCAGCATGATTGTAAGTCCTTCCACCATACTTTTACAGCCACTTGTTGGCAGGTTTCATGCCTACGATCCTGGTTTTTGCCGATATGGTCAGGCAATGTTTGGCCATCAAGTGGGGATATGCCATCATTTAGGTGCTGCAACAGTGGTTGTTTGGCATTGTATGGGTGTATAACAAGTTGATGAACACTCTCAGCATGATTGTAAGTCCTTCCACCATACTTTTACAGCCACTACTTGTTGGCAGGTTTCATGCCTACGATCCTGGTTTTCTGCCGATGGTCAGGCAATGTTTGGCCATCAAGTGGGGATATGCCATCATTTAGGTGCTGCAATAGTGGTTGTTTGGCATTGTATGGGTGTATAACAAGTTGAAGCATGTCCGCTCTGGCCGTACTATCAATTGCAAAAGCGGTTATTCTTTGCAGCTAGATTGTAGTTGTCGTCGTCGCAATTCATATATATCATCCATCAATTATCAACATGAGTACTTGATATAATTAATTATTGATCCAGTACAATCATGGATAGAGTACAATCGTCTTTATTTTGGTGGTAGTAGAAGATGCCGTTCCTTTGGTATACGCCAAGGTATATCTTCACTGCAGCCGCATCTTATATATCAATACTAGCTCTCCATTATCATCATATCAAGTCAGGCAGATTGTTTCCATCGTTCTTGTTATAGCTCGATGATCAAGGTTGTTGTTGTTGTCGTCGTCATCGTTGTACAACACCAATTATTTAAATTAATATTATATTTAGATGTGCCATCCACTGCATAAGTTTAGTACCAAGGTTGTGCCATTGTCTTTTCTACTACACCATCAAAACAATTCAACACTAGCAGCATCCCGCGATTGTCTTCCTTATACAGGACACTCTCAATAAGATGGGTTTTTACAAAATACATCAGCCACTTTTCTTCTTTCTGAAATACTCCTTAGCTATTGCTCTGTATAATGCTTTTTGAGTATATGTTAGTTGTTTATATCTGGCCGCGGCTTCTGTGCAAAAATCATCTAGACCTTGTGTCTTTTTGTTCCACTTAAACTTTTTAACATTCATAAAGAGGGGTTTCAGTCTACTATTTTCTTTGCATCCCTTCAATTCAACTAACCAATGGTGTAGGAACTCTTCTGCATTATTGAATGTTGTCTTCAGACGATGCTCCTCACTAATTTGAAATCTAAAAACATCCCACCCATCGGAAAAGGACTCTTTCATATTCTTGTTGTTGTTGTTGTTTATAGTCAGTGACGTTCGGTCTTTCTCCTTCTTTATATTTGTATTGTTAATTTCCTCGACAGCAACATTACTTAGCAAATATAACCCGTCGTTGCTGAAGCATTTATCATCATTATAATCAATAAAATCTGATGTGTGTGACATAATTCTGGCCACAATATCATCACCAACTTTTATTGCTTTCTTCGGTCCATTTATAAGTGAACATATATTTTGCAAATATGACTCTATTGTTTCCAAATGTACCTCTCTACATACTGTTGCTATTGATGACACGATAAAACCTTTTATGGCTGCATTATCGATGACTAAAACACAAAATGCAATATGATCTAATAGGTAAGATAAGGCCAGTCCATACAGAGTATTGTTCTATCTTACACTACCTAACACGGGTAAACTGCCCCCCGCCAGAGCGGGCATGCTTCCCCGCTGCCTATCTCTTCAATGGTGTCTTGTAAAGCTGGCCTTGCCAAAGCCACATGGTCCTTGAAGGCACGGTGCATATCATCCAATTCCTCCTGAAGCTTTTGCTTTCCCTCCTCGGTAACATCTCCAATAATATCTATCGTTCGTTTGTGCTTTCCGGCAGTAAACAGGAATGCATCAATATCATTCTTATTTAAGAATTTCTGAAAGTTTGGAACTTGTGTGACAACTCCAATTGACCCAATAATTGCAAAGGGTGCAGCACAAATAAGATCTCCGACGCTGGCCATCAATACCCACCTGATGCGGCAACAGTATCTACACACATAATCAGTTTACCCTAGGTAACTACAACGTCTATAAATTGTGCTACTCCTCCGGTTATTTTAAGAATAAATTGGCGATAAAACGATAATGTATTGTGCCCACTAAGGTAAAGATCATTAAAGTGTAAAAAGTCACCTTTAAAAGATGAAAGCGGCCGATTGAGCGAATTTTAGGCGAGCGCAAAAAAAGGATACCCAAAATGGACACTCTCGAACATCTCAAAACCTCATTGAATAGGTTACAAAGTAGTAGAGAGATGAAGAGGCAACAAAAGCAATCGGCTAATCATTGAATGGTGTTGTTGATCGGCTCCTCCTTATTATTAAGCCTCCTTTCTATTGGGCTCAACAAGTGACGTCGAAATAATCTTTACACAGATCAAATTAGTATGAACATACTTACATGAAAAATTAAAAAAGTTAGCGTTGAGGGCTGATTACAAATCCTAACAAATGATATATTTATGCAGCCTTTGCAATTCCAACAATGAAGTATATCGTCATCCACTACATATTCAACCACCTTTATAATTTGCAATGTCAATACAAAATCAACTGCTCGAGCGTGTGTCACACAATTAAAACGATATATAAGATGGTCGTAATAGTTGCAATAATGATCCGGATATTCGATAATAGTCAAAACATACAATGGCTATCGTTTATTGGTTAGTTTGACGCCGCACACTCATTGCACTAAGCACTACAACAATCTCAAAATTAGTGGCTGATGTGTATCTACAACACAGATACACTACTACACCACCACTTACCATCATTCAACAAACCCTACAATGATAGAATCAATATAATATACGATATCTATCGTCGGTGGTATTAGATTATTTATGGCATTGGAGATGTGATATATATTTGATTTATATTACAAGAACAAAATATTGCATGCATAACAGCAGCGGCCTCCCGTATTGGGGTAGTATCCGAGAGAATGATAAATGTACATATGATATGCACACAAAAACAAATGAAAGATATTAGAGGAATGAGAGTATAGATAAAGATAGAGATGACAATTGCATTAACTATAGATACGCCCTAGATATCTACTGATTACTTGTTACTTTAATCGTTACTTTAATTATTGTACATATACTACTTCTTCTTTCTGAAGTACTCCTTTGCAACTGCTCTATATATTGCTTTATCTGTGTAGCTAAGTTTTTGATATCTTTCCAAGGCTTCTTGTTGGACTCCGGTTGGGCCTTGTCCTGATTGATTCTTTGTCTGTTGTTTCATATACATGGGTTCTAGTCTACTACTCTCTTGACGATTGTGATACACATGAAACCAATAATCTAAGAAATCATTTAAAGTATTAAATGTTCGATTGAGACGATGCTCCTCACTAACTTGAAATCTAATAACATCCCAGCCATCAGAAGTTGAGTATTCCTTCTTCTTCTCCTTCTTCTTATTATTATCATCGATCCACTCACGGTGATTCTCCTTCATGATATAAAAATTAATTACATCAATGTAGTAACAGTGCCACATAGCAACATTCTTATCATTAATCGTCTCAAAGTCATGACGCCATACAGCAACACTACTTAGCAAATGTAGCCCTTCCGACGACAACACCATCAATTAAAGAATGTATTATTGTAACCCAATTTGTATCATTATAGCATCGTATCATTTAATACATCCGCAGTGTGTATCTATTTTGATTTTGAACTTAATGAATGATACACTATGTAGAATAATACTGTGTATTCTTTACTTGATATAACCGCATGTGATATGCAGCATCAACACTATCTCTAATACTTGATTGTTTCGAGAGAACTAATATATGAGCAGTAAAGTTATAATATGTTCTACTCTGTTCAACTTCATGTACCTATGTGCTACTTGCAATTTGCATACTATAGGGCCGGTCCATACACCTAACACCGGGTAAACTGCTCCCGCCTAAGCGGATTACCGTTAGTTCTCCACTCTTGCGAATTCGTACTAACTGTGATGCTGCCAAGCCATAAGGACTAACCGCTCCACCGGGGGAAGTAACGACAACAATCGCCCGGTCGATACCCGCTCGTCCACAATTCACAATGATGGATACCTGCTTCCTCAACAACTCCATGCTGGACAACATCATGTCTCCAGAAATCTCACGAGAAAGGCGATGGGTCTGTAATTCCTCCGCATATTCTGCGTGGACATTCCCGCTTCCAAATCTACCTTCACGCGATCCTCAAGTTCCTTCTGTTTCTTCTTCTCCTCGTCCTTCCTAGCCTTCTCCTCTTTCTTCTGTGTCTCTTTCACCTCCTTCATTTCTCCAATTACATTGAGATGTATTTTGTTGATTGCAGTTTCCGCCTTCTCGTAACGCCCATTGATTCGGCATAGCTGCACCTTGATATCGCGATTATCCCCGTCCTCATTATTATTACCGAATAAACTAGTTCCACTTTCGTCCCCTCCACCGCTCGGAGCACACGCTACCACAAACGAGAAACAGCAGCTAATTAATACTCGAAGTGAGAAGTATGAAATTGCAGACAATTTGCACAACACTAACACTCACCTGCAGCATCGATCCTCCACCTCCTATTGCTAATAATAATAACGACGACAACGATAATCGTAATGATAACAATGGTATTGCCGCCGCCGATGACGATGACGACGATGATGAACCGTTATCTGAAACTAACTTGCCAAAGATAACGGTTGATACTGCTACCTTTGTTGAACAACTACAAGAGGTTGGAGAGATGAACACTAACAAATCTCCTCCTGTGATGGAGTATAAGGAACTGACGAAGTTGGTCAACGCCATCTACAACAAATTCAAGAGCAGTAAACTCATCGACCTTCCCAAAAACAAGAGTAGAACGATTAAGAAGATGCTCGGTATGCTCGTCCATCTACGAAATCATATGGACGTACACGAGGTACTTCCTGAACTACGTGCCCATCTTCCTTCTACATCAACAAACGAGAAGATGTATCTCATCGACAACAACGCATCCGGTGGACAGGAACGGTATGTTTCAAACTTGGTTGCTAAGTTTGGGAAGAGTAAACCGGCATCACAACGTAATCCATCACTTGCTATTCGTATTGTTATCTGTCTTTGCCATCAGTCGGTCCGTGCAGGTGTTGTAAACTATCTCAAGGGTAGGAGGAGCCGAGGAGAGTTGGATTCATCCTACTCAACATCACTTGCACTCGGTGAAGTGATCCTCAAGTTGTTTGAATCGGATGATTTGGTGATCGACAGGCCTGATATGATGGACTTGCCTAACCATGATCCCAATCATTCCATTACTCCCGAGGAATGTGATTATATGAATAGGACTGCTCAGTGGATCTTAGATACTTGGAATACCTACATCAAGCCGAAGTATAAGAAGGTACTTACCAAGTGGTACAAGCAGACTGGAGGAGGTGGAAGGGAATTGGAAGACTTTGTCAACTACTGTGTCCTCAATCATGGTTCTCCGGTAGCAGTTTGGCTCGCTTGGGTATATGCCATTGATCATGAGGCCGACTTCATCCTTGCCTCTGTATCTGCTGGCCGTCCACCTCAATTCATTAGTGGTAATCAAGAGGCTGGTTTTGAGGGTACTTCTTCTAATGGTGATGGAAGTCCCTGTCTATTGCTACTGAAATCATTGATATTTCAAAGAAGAGGAAGGCAAGTGAGGAGGCAAGCGAGGAGTAGATAGTATTAACTAGTCTTTAGATATATATGTTATATGTTAGATCTCTTCATAGTACACATCTTATGTCTTCTCTTTCATTTGTGTGATAGTATATCGTAAAACTACCACAGTCTGTCCATCCCCGGGTATTTCTAATATGCATATTGTATAAGATATCCTTTAGATTGTATGAGATATCCTTCATAGACGACAACTATTAGATTATATCTATTCAAAGTAGGCATGTCCAAAGTGGTTATATTTCATCCTCTTCCCCCTAGGACGTACATTACCATTAGCTAGCAATGTTGTGCATAGATCATCTCTGAGCTCTTCCCCAGCCTGTCGTCTCTCGACAAACTCAGTATCCTTCCTACCCGGAGGTTTCGGAGCATTATTATCAGTCACCAATGGATAAGTAATGTCATCATCCTCTGTATTAGTACCATTAGGGGTTGCCGATGCTTCTACTGATGCCACCTCCTCATAAGAGAGGTTTCGGAGGAACTCCGTATCCTCTAAAGTACCCTCTCGACAATCAATAAGAAAGTTGTGTATCTTCGAGGCAGCTCTAATGATATGACAACTCCTCTCTAGATCAAATTTCAATGTCCTCCAGAACAACCCAAACCTTGCAATGAACTCTCCAAAGGTACACTCTATCTGTATTCTTGAGTTGGATAGCCAAAAGTTAAATGCATCTTCTTGGGTACCTGGCTTGGCCTTAGGATATGGAACTTGTAAATATGTTGATATAGGATATGCCGAGTCTCCAACTAGAAAGAGACCACGCTCCTTTAATACGTCATGCAACTCTACTAATAGATCATGCAGTTCTGTCTGTGCCCATGCCGTCGAGTCATGAGATGAACCTTGATGTGTTGGACTTATCCACAGTATCCTCTTCTGACGATCACATATAGCTTGTACATTCAGAGCATAGAAGTTCTTCCTACAGAAGTAGTTACCCGGATCATGAACACCATCCTTCTCCTTAGTAGGGCATCTAATTCTAATTGCAATACCATCGATTGCTCCGATACATCCTAAAAATGATCCACCTGAATCAACTGCAAAGTTGCCGCTAATTTCATCTAGCTTTTGAAGAGCTATCATATCTCCATTATTAGTATTGAGTCGTTGAAGTAATGACATCCATGGATAGTCAAATGTCTTGTTAATCCAGTCAATCAGTTTTCACTTTAGGGAAATACTCCAAAGGGGTTTGGGGATAGTGTTATTTGTCTATCTATCTATCTATCTGTGTAAAAATCAGAGGATACCAGATGGGTATCTTAAATTTTATAATATCCTAACAACAATGTAGTAGAATAGCAAGGGCCGGCAATGTTGTCCGCTGCATACTGATATATGCTATATATCACCACACAGCTTTATGCATCAATATTGGTTGTTTTGTTTACTGCTGGTAGCACGTCGATATCTCACCAATCGTCACATTATCACAACAATTCATCTTCAAGTAGTAGCACATGTCGTAGTTAACATTATATCATCTAATTATTATTATCTATCACACAATAAACTATGATGTATATCGATACAATCCTACATCATCATATCCGTCGTTGCCCCTATAATATCATATCTATTATGCTGATATCT
>Ga0214478_100719_pt1 | contig 18672 bp, 18 predicted proteins | sample M1_20Mar14CPVII9_2_FD_178001 | JGI IMG/M metagenome (GOLD analysis project Ga0214478, IMG submission 178001) | Marine eukaryotic communities from Monterey Bay, California, United States - M1_20Mar14CPVII9sort6BwellD7 | ecosystem: Environmental > Aquatic > Marine > Unclassified | place: USA...
TCAACATACGATGAGTAATGGATGGAGATGCGGTCCAATCTCCACCGCTCTTACCAGACTTCCCCCAAGGACGAATACGACCACTCTTTCCTGATTTACCTTCCGAGTAGTATCCAGACTTGCCAGACTTACCAGAGTGGCAATCATCATCATAATGAGAAGGCCATTTCATCGAAGAACCAGAAGAGGCACCCGACTTGCCGCTCTTTCCACCCCAAGGATATCCCGACTTGCCACTCTTCCCATCGACGGAATGCACTGTAAATAGATGATGCGTAATTAATGTGATGGGGATGCACAAGATGAGTGAGTGTTTTGTGTGTAGACGAGATGACGGCTATGAGGATAAGGTATCCTACAGAATCAAGAGATTGTCTCGATCGATACAACATAGCACATATCTTATAATACACAACAGAAACTCACTATTCTTGTAAGTATGGGACTCTTGAAGGTAGTGGACCTTTGTTACATGACTTATCTGTTTCAATGCCCTACCATCATGATGATCACGTTGCAATGAATCATCTTCGGGTGAAGAAGATGATAATGGATGGCGTAGTAATAGGCTACTACTACCTGTAAACCTTGACGTACCCATGATAAAACCAACTCCTGCTGCAACAATGGCAAGAGCAACGCCACATATCATGGACTTTGTTTTAACTGGAAGATATGCGCGTCAAATAAGATAATGAAAATGAAAGAGATGTAACATTCGTTAGTATATATATATGGTTTGCAAAGGCAATCAAATAAAGAAAGGCAAACTAAGGTCAACTAAAGCAGTCAAATCGTCGAGACTTTATATTGAATACAATAATTCACACAATAAAACTATATACAAACGCGGTGCTTTCCTGATGATTTGTTGGACTTCATAATTATGTCTGATAGTTTGTAGAATGTCGTGATCTGATACCAGACCGTAGGCGATATGCTTATATATAACTGGAGATAATACTGGCCAATTGCAATTGATTATGCTTGCTTTTCAGTATTATGAGAGGTTCGCTTGCCTACCATCCTCCTAGCATCATGCGCCATTTTTACCAATCCTCTGCCAAATCCTCTGCCAAATCCACCCGCGTGCCACTCTTATGCCCCAAACGAAATGGCAGAGGATTGAAATTATCCATGATCATCTGCCGAACGACACACATGATAACGGCTTTCTTTTCTAACTTGGGGTCATTTCTCATATGTGGTATCTTTTATGAGGTTCGAACACGTGTAATGTTTTGGAAGGTACGGGAAATTATAGGCCTATCGTATAACAGCTGCCTCGGACAATAAATAATGCAAGTTCATTGGGTAGATCTGGTTCTTTAGTGTTCGGTATCCTCCAACGGCTCTCTTTCTTACTTGTTTTGAAACTGTGCCACCAAGATAGCTCAGAGTCATTAATAGCGCGGGGTCATCTTTACGACCACACCTAACCCTAACCTTGAGGATAGTGCAAGGAAGTTCAAGAGTAGGTAGCTCGTCTGGATTGGCGGGATACGTCTGACGATATTAAGGCTAGAAAGATCATCATCATCTGATCCGATCTTCAATATCTTCATCTCTTCCTATGTTTCATTATGTGTTGGATAACGGCTGTAGCTATCTTTGACCTCTCGGGTGCATAGTATCTGTGTTCTCCAATTTTCATTTATTCTAGAGCATGTGTGCGGCTTTATCAGATGCGATCTTCAATCTCTTCATCTCTCCTATGTGTTGAATAATTGTTATGCCTACTTTGAACGGTGCATAGAGTAGGTAGAACTCTATTCATCCTCATTGTATCTACTATGTACAACTGTTGTCAAAAAGTCTTCCGACTCGTTGGATACAAGCTGCTATTTTGCTAATCCACCAGTTGAATGCCACTCTCCATGTCTGACGACGTCCTTCAGCATCTTCTATGTCTGTGGAGGATGTCTTGTTGACTACTACCTCCAACATAGAGTACCCTTATCCAACATAGAGTATCCTACCTCCACTTATAGTAGCCACATACATGCCGGGTTCTTCGTCTTCCTCTGCCTTGTTGCTAGAATTGTGTTATTCGCATTCTTGTTTGGAAGCTTATCTTCTTCACATCATCAATGAATAACGGTTGTAACTATCTTTGACCTCTCGTCTGCAGAGTAGAGTGGAGAACTCTGGTATCTAGGTTTAGAGTGATTAGTCATCAGATGCGATAATTTCTTGTCTGGAAGGATGAGTTGTTCTTATGTAATACTCCAACGGGTAATCTTCTTCATATCAAAGTTTCATTGATATCATCACATGCAATGAAAGGAATATGACCCTTCGTATGGAATTAACTGTAACAGAATCCTGTCCTTATTCTCTATCTTATTATTATATCAGATGCGACTTTGAAGGATTAAGTGTTCTCATACTTGAGAACATAATAAATGTATATGATATGTAAATTTTCCAATCCTGTCCTATCATCCTCTTACTTTTCCACACCAAAGAACTTTTGCAATGTATAACTATTCAACTCAACATTCATTTCGGTATTATAAGTAAGGATGATATTAATTCGTGTTCCCTTTGTTATTTCAGAAACACGGTGGAGCGAATTTTGACCATGAAAGATGTAAATATCACCTGCGGCTAATAGCGGCCGATGTACAATCTTGGAATGCGGTGCAAGTTTTCGTGATACTTCTTCTAAATCTAATGGCATTGTATCCCAATTTTGAACAACTTTTCTTGAGTTTGATGCAAATTGAAATTCACCACCTTCTTCTGCAGGTTGCATATTAATAAACTCAGAACGGTCAAAATGCCAATCCAATTTATCTCCCAAATTAAATATGTTTCCATAGTATTTACCATATGGATCAGATGATGGATATAACTTAGTTTTCAATATGGAACTAATGAAGTTAACGAAGGATTGTGATGTGAATAGATCATTCAATTCTGTATGAGCTGCTAAATCATGTGCATTAAGGATAAGTTTTGACGATTTTAGTTGTATATGATGTGGGTTCATTGATTGCGACGAGGTACTACTGCTACTACCATTGGTATCATCTTCCAAGAATACATTATGACTATTATTCGAGTAAAAACCAATACCCCGCTGTTCTAATTGCAACATTGATGATGTTAGCTCGTCTACTATCTCGGGTTGTAAAAAGTTGTGCAGTTTAACAAACCCTTGACTATCTAACTGTGATATCGATGATTGTATTATAGATTGATACCTTGTACTTTTATTATCATTTATTGGATATGTATCGAGATTGACAATCTTCATCATGTTTAGTAGAGTAGGAAAGGCGATAAGATAGATAAATGATTGCAATTATAAGTGCCTTATAAGAAGATATATCGAATACCTAAAAATATTAGATATTATGTGCATCAACGAGCAATCAACCACTGTCTATAGTTTGTGTGTTTTGATGGTATGTCACCTACCATTCACCGGACTAATCTTTTCAATGAGATATGTATATCATACGCTCCTATCGATAACCAAATCACCTGACACAAGGATTTAAACCATAATTTGTTGTGGGGGTAAAAGTAAAAGTAATCTTTTTATTCCCAAGGATACCTCATCAGCATTTATGTACTATGGAAGATAGATATACCCTCTTCTCTGCTGCCGCTAGCTTTGCTAGAGTTCTCAACATATTCTCAAAGTCAGTATTAACGTCCCCAAAAGCTCCAACAACCAATGGTACTACTTGTCCACCAATGAATTGACTCTGTGCCGCTTCAAAGGGTCCAACTATGTTGTTACTACCGTCTCCGACAACATCAGGAGCATACTCTTTATCAAGCTTTTTACATAGCCTACATAAGTAATACTATATACATATGGTAGTGGTAGAGACGGAGTACTTCAGCGAGTACTTTAGTATGGTCATTAGTTGGTGTTATTGCAATAAGATTCTATCTAAATACTCGTACTTTTGTTCCTTCAACTTCTCTGAAATATGCACTAACACTTGTCTCAACGGCTGCCCTTTATAACCTAATGCCTCCATCTTCTCTTCTGCATTCCTATTATCATCTCCACTACCATTATTACTATCAAAACCACCAGTCATACATGTAACATATGCCGCAAATAACTCTGGATTTTGTGTGCTGAGTTGTAGCAGTGCTTGCTTATTAGGGATGTTTTGAAATTGTTCCCGTTCTTGTTGAAGTTTTGCCTCAAGTTGTTTCATTTCTTCACATTGTTGTTTGATCTGTTCATCTTGCTGTTTGATCTGTTCAGCTTGTTGTGCGATTTGTTGTTTTAACTTCTTCTTCTCGGTATGATCCTCGTCATCCTCGTCATCTGAATCACTATCCTCGGAGTTCCTCTTCCTCTTCCTTTCCGACCTTTTCTGCTTATCAAGCTCTTTCTTCAAAGCCGCCTCACGTGTATCCAACTCCGCCTCACGTCTATCCAACTCGTCCTTCTTACCCTCTTCCTCGTCATCCGTGGAATCGTCATCCGAATTATCTTCTTTACGTAACTTCTTACTCTTACTATCAGCATCATCTTCTTCTTCATCATCATCTGAATCGCTATCAATGGTTTCCAACGTTTCATCTAACTCATCTGTTAATATAATCTTATTGTCTTCACCAAACTTTACTTTGTAATACTTATCATCAACCACATGGACAAATTTGTTATTTGCGTCATCTATCCTCTTATTTTTATTTTGTGATTTGCTCATTTTATACTCCCTGATACTTAATGTAGTTTTATTATTCTTATGAAGGAATTTATAATAACTACCCGCCCACAATGAACGTGTTATACCTTCGTCATCCTTACATGTAACTGAACCAGTAGATGAAATAGAAGAAATGGTTGCCTCTACAATATCATATTCGGTATTTGTTCTATTTTTTTCATTAGCTGATAGTACGCATACAATCTTTGCCTTAATCTGTGGATTAACGGAACTCATTTTTTGTTGTTTTATACTGTAATATACTGTTGTTGTATGGTTAGTGCGTTATCTATATATTATATATACTATCTGTCGGCAGTCGGTAATAGCTGCTTTACTTTGGTAATAAAATTCAACACTGGGTTTGCTGAGGTGTCCAGGATATCTGAGAAATTTTCCTTAGGTAAAAAGGCAGTATTAACTCCTCTGTATTTTTTTGTTGATCTCCTTCTTAGCATCAAGAACTACTGATAGAAACGTTGACGTACCACGGGAAGATGATGGATGCCGAGGATCAATCAGCGGAGGCCAATGATAAAAAGAGGAAGCTCAATAATGGCAAGAGTAGTAGGGTTGTTAATTCATTAATAAATAAAAATGATGATCAAGCAGCAAGTTCAATCCCTCAAGAAAATACCAACAATAACAACGTCCGTGGTGGTAGCGGGAATAATGATGAGACTAATCTCGGAGGAGAACGAGATACTAATCCTTTCTTGTATGATTCTTCGGTAAGTGTTTATTGTTTTGTATTACTTTGCGTTTATTTTAATATGGATTTTAATATCAGTATTGAGGTGTTATAAAAATGCAAGATTAAACAACTCACACAATATAATATCTTTCAATTCTTTATATTATAATATAGGAGGATGATGGTGAAAGTTATATAACGATTATTGGTAATGAACATGAAGGTAATCCTTTCTCGTACGATTCGGTGAGTGTTGTATAATATATTTTATAACAAAGCAAGGTAACAACTCATCAATATAATATAATATCTATATACCCCACCCTGCATACGATATATAGGATGACGATTCAGATACTGATTCGGCCATATCCCGTGAAAAGAGCACGGGTGGTGTCGGTGGTGCCACGGATGTTGGTCATACGGATAATACCCCGTCCTCTACTTCTTCTACTCATGGTATAGAAGGGAGAGAGGCCGTTGGCAATACTGGTGGGGGTGCATTGAATGGTGGTGATGTATTAGGAGATGGGGATAAGGAAGAAGGAGGAGATGTGGATGAGGAGAGAGAGGATACAAATAATACTACTAGTACAGCAGAGGGTGGTATTATCTCTAATTCCACAAGTAAGGGTGGTGCAGAGGGTATGGATATAGAAGTAGAAGAAGAAGAGAATGATGGGGGATTGGAAGAAGAAGTAGAGAATGGTGGTGGATTGGAAGAAGAAGTAGTAGAAGAAGAGAATGATGGGGAATTGGAAGAAGAAGTAGCGGCGGCGGCACATCATTTGGCGGCAGTAGCTGAAGAAGAAGAAGCTGAAGAAGAAGTAGAGGAAGATGATGTTCTACTTGTGCAGCAGCATGAGATGAGTACCATATTGGATGCAGTACATGCAAATTTGGAGGATGATGGCATGTGTTTCGATTTGGGTGTTGATGCTAAAAAGGCTAATGAAATCATCGTAGATGCGTACAATTTGTTTCTTGAAATGGACCGAGGGTTTGGTGGTTATCCGGTAGAGGAAATTGCACGACATATATGCCAACGGATTCAAGAGGATGGTCAAACGGTAAGTGTTTGTATATCATCTCTATACACTCAATTGTGTGATATTGCATGTACTTATATAATCTTACATTTCTCTTCTTAAACACACCACTCTCATATAGCGAGAATGTCCTGTGCCACTTCTACATTTACGAAGGACAGTGAAGTTGAGCGTGGGTGGACCTAATTCAACTGTTGAATCCCTGCCACCTTCGATACGTAACATCCACACCAGTACCAACAGAGAAGTGTCCGACCATTGTACAGGGCTATCGTGTTATCAAACAATTATTGATACAGCTAATCGGTTGAATGCTCACCAGTTGGATGATGAGACTGTACATCGTCATGGTCCACCCGATGCCTTGGTACCGAAGGATTGGATTTGGTGTTGGTTGTATGCCCACTTTGAGCCGAGTAGCAAGTTCACCGGTTCAAACAAATTCTTTAGAATGCTTGAGATGGATGAAACTGGCAAGCTCAAACATCAATGTTGGGAGAGGTTGATCAATTTGATAGTGAAATGTGTCGGTGCAAATAAATATGATATGTGTCGGTTTAGAGCTCTCTTCTTGTCTTCTATTGGAACTGGAAACCGTTTGTGCATTACCTGCCCATCCGATTCTCATTCCAACAATAAAAAGAGGCCACACTTTGAGGCACTTTGTGACGAGACATATGGTGCATCAAGGGAGATGTATCATAGTTTGATGGCCGAGACATCCGTCATGGCTATTGGTGTATTTAGAGTTAAGCCATACAAGGTCTTCCTTTCTGGAGAGCATAAGGCACTCAACTCGAGTATCATTAGCAAGGAAGTCCAGAATCAGTGTGATGTCGTTCAAGAAGGTCCAATTCCACACATGGAAAGGCAGAATAACCTCCTAACCAAAAAGGAACAGTTGAAACTCGGGGATTGGATTGAACGTCTCTTACGATTTGCATTAAACGATCCAAAGTTGGTAGTGACCGAGGAGATGCTGGACAAATTTGTCCCGTGCACGTCGGACGAGAAGCGTAGAGAAGGTATGATGAAGAATGTGATTAGCTTGGAGACCGACGGTGGTATTAATAAAGCTACGAGTATGGTTCAAAAGGTCAGTGGTGTATCAAGTGAGCTAGCAGAAGAGATTGTCGAAAGCAGGAGGAGCAGTGGTGCCACTAAGATATCTCAGCAAATAGTTGCTGGGTCAATGAGAGGTGCAAAGAGGAGTGCTGCTGCAGCAGCTAGGTATGACCAAGAAACAGGCAAGTTCTATTGCAATGCTTGTGGTCGTTTGCCATCTACTTGTGATGGAGAGTCATTTGGAAATGGAAGATACAATAGGCCCCATCTAAATTGCCCAGAGAAGCCGAGAGGTCATTTTTGTCTCACTAAAGTATCAGAAGAAGTGAAGGTTGATATACTCCAACGTGCATATTGTCTTTATTGCTCTCAGACTGGTCTTCTGAATGGACGTCATGACTGTTCAGGCAATGGAGGGGGAGAGGAAAGTTACACAAGTCTAACAGCACCCTCAAACTTTGATGTGAATGATATGGGTAAAAGTTATACCATGGTTATGAAGTTCGAGAAGGTAGAAGGGTGTGAGGAACTAGTAGCTGTCGATTCTTGGAGGGGTATTGGAATGAAGTCAAAGAGTAGCGGCAAGACATGTCTTGAGGATGTAGTTCAAACTGCCAAGGACGTGAAGACTGACACACTGAAGACAAAAAGTGATTTGTTGAGCTCTCTAGATAAAAGTAATCGTTGGGCATTCGTAGGTAATAGGAAAAAGATCGTGGTTAGAGCAGCCAGCAGGCATTTGCAAGATTACATGACGCGTGAAATCGTTGGAGAGAACAATTTACATGATGAGGAGTTAAGACTTGGCAACTATATTTACCGTGGAGTGAAGGTTGTACCTCCTTCACAAGAGTAGATGTCAAGTCTCGAGTCGAATACTACTAGCTGGTAGAAGATGAGGTATTGAAAGGATGTAGTGTCTGCACATACATTTTGAAGGTTTGTGTGCAGAATACTACTAATAATAGCAATGGAAGTGTTTATGTGTACACTAATATCGCTTCTTTGACTTTGTTCGCCAGTTAGCCTTTCCATCATGCCATTTGACCATAATCCGCCGGTATTGGTTTTGGATTGGTATCACAAGCTAGTGTACCACACTCTTCTCCTATCAATACCTGAAAGAGTCGCTGCTTCTCATGCCGTTTCATCTAGAAGATGCGCATTATAACAGTTAACGAAGTTGGAGAGAGAAGATGGTAACTTTTGTTAGTACATGTGGGTTGCAAAAGCAGTCAAATAAGACAGCTAAGTTGTTCAAACTTACCTGACCTTTCCACCACTTGTTGAGCATACGACGATCATGTTGATTGTGGTGCTGGACACGAACCGTGGCCGTATCATCATACACCTCATCTTCTCCGATAACACCAACCGTACTACCCAATGTATTCCCGAGGAGTACCTCTTCTCTCCCAAGTTGTGCCGGGGAAAATGGTTGTTCTGGCCGGGCATGAGGTGAGGCTCGTATCACAGGTTGGACATATGCTAGTTCGAAGGGGTCGTTATCACCAATCATATTACCCAGAGAGTCCTCATCTTCACTTGGAACCGGTCTTAAACTTGGATTTTCAGGACTCATCTGCTGCTGTTGCTTCAGCATCTTGTCACGTCGACGCTGTTTTCTCAACTCTTCGTCATGTCCAAGGCTCATATCCATCACTGTGGCAACTTCTAAGGGTAGGAAGGAGCTTGTGGCATCATAACGAGCTCTTGTGGATCGGAGGAAGATGTATGTCAAACACATCAATGCAATTGTAGCATATGCCTCATGTCTTGCATCTTTGAGGATAAATTGTCCGGTAATGGTAGCCTGGGCAATGATCAATCCAAACACAAATCGACGAAAGATCTTAGGCCAGAACAAACCTCCCGTTTCAAAGGCACTTTCATAGACATATAGAAACTGATGTGTCCAAACGATGCGGCTTAAAAAGCAAAACACTGCACAAGGAATCAGAACAATCGGTGCCACTACCGCAAAGACGACACTAATGACTACCACCAACATGTCTTGTGCTAAAATCTTGTGATAATTAAACCACCCAGGATCATCAATAGGGCGCATGCCTATCCGAGTACTTCGCTTGGCTCTCAATGTTGAATTTGGAAAGAGTAATAACAGCAACGAAGCTTGGACAATGCTCACCATGCGGGCAATCTCTACCCCAAGTCCAGAGAAGGTCTTCAAGGTTACATAAGATACAAAGAAGGATGACATGCGAGGCAGAGAGTTACCCAGCATTTCAAATGCCGACTCTGGTGTTTCTAAGATGATTGCAAGGGTATCAAATACCGACCCAGCAATGGACGTTACCAGAAAGATGTTAAGGATCTGCCACATGAAGTATCGACTGAAAGCTTTCATCTGTGCTTCACTAAATGATATAATCCCCTCGGCTCTACTAACCCTAATGAATAACGGTGGCAATAGCTGTTGTAGACCGACCAAACATATGGGTTGGACGGTAGCAATGGCCGCTGAAAAGATGGAAGAGGCATGATCCAACTGATTCAACCTTGGTGATATAGATATCAGTGCCGATTCACTCACTAATAGAGAAACCAATGCAACTGGGACAATGTAAAAGGCAATTAGTAACAAACAAAAGAAGTCGGCAATAAATGTTCTTGTTCTTCTTGCACCCTTGGAGAAGTAGACATTCTCCCATAATATATCTCGTGGTTCAGGAGCAGTAGTAACTTCCATACTACCAGGTTTAGAAGAGTGCATACTCTGAATAGCAATAGTTGATGCGGTATATGTCCGCATAACCACAAATGCCTTATCAGTGACCTCGTTGGAATGATCTTCCATAGATCCATCTGCCCCGTCTTCGACATTTGGTGAAAAGTCGGATAGTGACCGTCCAAAGACTGACCCATCTCGTATTGATGTTGAATACTTCTTAATGGCAGTCTTAGCTGTTGCAAATTTGGCTCGTTTCTTCTTCTTGTCATCGAATGGATCTGTGAATGTTTCATTGGCGGATGCCTTGTATTCATTAGTTGATAGTCGATCCTCGGTCTCTTGATTCTCACCCTGTTGTACTACACCCTTTCGTCTAACAGTACCATCTGAATTCCGAGGAGCACCCACTGTAGCTGTTGGGGGTTTATATGATGATGCATTAGGTTTCTTCCTCTGTTTCAATGCCTTATCCCAAGTCGGACCACCACCATCAAATGCAGAAGCCAAGGTATAATCAATATCCTCCCTACCCTCTCCGGCACCCATCTTATCCATAAATCGCATAACACGTCGTCGTCTCAATTGTTCATTCTCAATACTTTTATTCATTTCTTCCAACTTGACATATAATTTGGAGATACGTTCCTGTGCCTCATCAATCACACCAATCTTTTCACACAAGTGACATGTCCAAAAAGCACTTGATATCTTCGGTATTAATCGATCATTTGATAATAATTTACGTTTTTCATATCGACATAATATTAATAATTCCTTCTCAATCTGTGCTAGTACACCTGTACGTTCAACTACCAATGATTCCAAATTTAATAAATTTTGACATATAGTAACACTCTTTACAGCCTCGGGATATACATGTCGAAAGTAATTACCAATTTTACGTGGACTACGTAAATGTCTTGGTATATTACTAACCAATACCGTTCGCAAGTGCGGTTCTTTGGATAATAAATATCGATGACGTATACTTGAATAGGCATTATATTCAATTAACAATTCCCGTACCACAATGATAGTTAATAGATATGCACCTAAACAATGTACCCATAATCTATTAGATCCACTTGATACATTTGCCATTGTAAATCTTAAAAAGTCGGTAAATAATAATGAATCGACATATCCTTTTAAATCGTTTGCTGCGGCACGTCCACCGCCTGTAAAGTTTAGTGGGAGGAGTACTAGGAAGGAGAATACTGACATTTTGACTATACATCGTAATGCCAATCGATGGAAACGGAGGAAGATCAATGAATCAAATCCTACCCTGTTGATAATCTGTGTTATGTGTTGAGTTTGTATGTTGGTGCATGTGATGTGTTTTGTTGCAAACGATGAGCAAAGTGTGAGCCAAATGTACAATTCAACAATACACCAATCAAACTAATAAAACAAATATAACAACGTACCTCCTCATCACTCATAAATAAACAAACATTAACCCACGAAAAAGCACCATCCACAGGTAAAGGCGGCGGTACCAACTTGGGCAATCGATGTCGTCTTGGACTAACAAATAATGGACTAGTCTTTTGATTATGATAAAAACAACTTAAGAATACTAATAATATTACAGACATTATTAGGTACATCATTGTTAGTGTTGCAAATGACATGGATGATGCACGGAGGTAGGATACATCTTCGACATAGGATGGTAGGAAGCCTAATCTACGGTGTGTTGATGATATGTGTTGTTCGTTATTATTTATTATTGAAGTTGTTGTTGTAAATTCATCTGAGTTGTAGTATTCTCCTGTACTTGTATATCCACTACTATTATTAACAATACCATCTTCATAGTAATTAGTATAATACTGTTGATCAGTTGGTCCTAATAGAAAAACAATAATTGGTTCAACTACCTTTAGAAATAGTTTTTTACGTGTATGATGTATTTCTATCATCCATTGTGGTATATTGATATTATTATTAGTTGATGTTGCCATATTGTCAGCTGATACCGATGAGTATATTGTATCGGTAGCTGTATCAAGTGTGGAGTTTAACATATTATTTGTTGAGAGTTGGAGTTGTATCGAAACTCTATTTTTTATATGAGTATGTTAATGTTGTTTGTAAGGTAGTTGGTACCTCCCCGCCGACGGTATAAATTTCAATCAAATACTACACCTATTATTATACACTTGACATTTGGATGATCTAATAGGCAGGAAAGCACGGACCACAGTCTGATTTCTGATCTCTGTTTTAAAGTTGTGAGATGAGGGGCTTTTTGCCCTTCAGTTTTGTCCTTTTCAACCGGCAACATAGAAATCTTGAAGGTGTAGTTGCCACAATAAAACGCGGCGGTGTGGAGAGTAGTATGTTACTGGTATATTGGTGTAGACAGCTGGCATATAATATATATACTTGAGATAAACTCAAATAAACGAGACCTACAAAAATATTACTCATATATCAATAACATCAGCAATATAGATCAGCATGTTTGACATTTACGATAATTACCTCCACGAAAAGGCATATCGTCTGTGGATAGCATATATCAGAGGAGTATTTTCTTTTTGGTGCTATATTAGTATATCTGTCTTCATAGTCTGGTCTTTATGGACGGTTCTACAATACTTTGAAAATTATTGGGCTATTATTATAATTGGTATTTTGATGCGATTATGCATCAGTATAATGCTTCTTTCGATACATTCGTGTTATTTTGATAGAGAAGAAAAGAGGTCTTTAACGTGCACATTAGTTGTCTTCTTGGTTACAATGATTAGATTCAATACTATTAGTATTGTAATCTTCCCCATCGCTTTCTTGTTTCTTTGGACAAGTGCACTTATGTCGCTCCCCGAGCGTAACTTGATAGACATATGTGAAATAGTACACCATGTTGTCTTGGGGAAGGAGGAAGATTATTCTTATGATCAACACTGGGTGCGTGAGAGTAAAATGGTACAGAGGATACTTACACCCGCAAAAGATAAAGAATTTTACATTACAAATCTGTTTTGGAAGCATATTGCAATACATTTTGCAATAGTTTATCAGATCATATGGGTGTTGGCAAGTTTCACTATGGTTAATATTACGAATATGTTCCTATTGGGTGGAATCAGCTTTGTTTTAGTAGTAATATCAATCTCAATGATAATGCATCTTCACAATAGACTTTCTGTCTCAGTACGTGATTTAGTTTGGGATTGGCGTGACCATGTCACTCAAGAGAGGATCAATGAGTTATACAAGATGAAACCAACAGGCTTGGATACGGATAGACTTCAGTTTCTACTTCATGATATATTGAGAGAAGAGAGTGGAACAGATACCAATACAATCGAAGCTTGGGTTGGTTTGTGGGGTGACTTTCACCTTACCGACATTGATGGGTCTACTCCTGTTCTACTAGCTTGTCAATACTCTTCACCAGAGGTTGTAGATTATTTAACGGGGTGTACATATGAAAACATGGATTCCCGGGATAAACTCAGAGATACAGCTTTGCATTATGCATGCCGTGGAAAGAATTACACAGTTGTAAAGTATCTTTTGGAAACTCAAATGCAAATGGTTACTAAGAGGAATGTCAAAGGCGACCTTCCATTATATCTGTTATGTAACACATCAGGAATGAACAGTAGTGAACTGGACAACACAGAACATTTGGAGATGATATGGAGATTGCTCCTAGCTTATCCAGATGATGTGTCACATAGATACAAAAAGTGGATACATATCAAAAGCATTGGTTCTTCATTGACAATATGACTAACTTGGATACAAAGTGCATATCATATGCAGTATTCACATGAATTGTCGTACAACTTATACTAGCTGATCTAATAAAGTCATAAGCATGTATAATATGCACAAATCTATATGGATATCCACATTGACTCCTAGCTGATCTAATGATGTATCGGGATGTACATAGTTCGTTCTTTTTAGTACAGTTTATCTTTATCATTTGGTTTCATTTCTACATGAGGTATAAGGATACCAACCCCTCTTACTCTTCATACTCTATCGAAGACTCGTACTTATCAATAACACCTTCTTACGCCTTACATGATACTCATCAAGTTAAAACCGATGTTCCACTCCTCACAAAGTCCAGGGCATGGATCACCTGCACAAGTTTCATGTTTCTCGATTTCGTCCTTGCAAGGTTCATAGGCACATACTGGATCATCTCCCGAGAAACACGCCACGATATCACCACAAAAGTCAGCATCGCCTTCCAGCTGCTTACATACATCATCGGCCTCCCAATCAATATCCATATCCTCAAAGACCTTGATCATACACTCGGCACATCCCTTGAACCCGTTGGTGGATTCTGTATGGAGACAGCACATTGCCTCAACCTATTGCAATACGATCAATATAATAGATATGAGTAACATGATAGACGATAGATCTTTGTCAAACATACAACACTGATATAAAACACAAACAAACTTACCCCTTCATTGATACATTCAGCCTCGGCAGCTTCTCCAGCACTACGTGAGTTCTTAGTACCATCTGTGGCACCAGGCCCCTTCTTGTTTGTGGCGACCTTCATGAATGCTGGATGAACATTCTTATTGGACGTGGCAGAGGCAAGGGCGGCAAATTTAAGTAGATTCATGGTTATGAGATGGTGGTAATATACAAGTGTTAACGATGGAGGAGATGATAGTGTATCGAGTTGTTCTTTAGATAATTTATGAGCATAGTATTGCGGCACCGCTGCGCATATCGTAGCAAATAGCATGCTCACATATCTTTTGTCGGCTAAAATCTAAATCTCTTTAAGTCTCAGGTCATTACTTACGTAGTTCCATAATGAGTAGAACCCACCCGCTCTCTCAAAATTTTGCTTGTTGAGTGATGAGTGAGTTGATTGAGTTGAGTTGACGGCTGACGGCCTCTAATACCAATCTAAAACCAGTGCATATACCTCCGAGAAGGCAAGGACGAAAGCATCATCACCAGTAGTGAAAGTAGGCCTCTTTTTGATATATCCATAGATCGGCGCCGAACGAACACACACTTCAACGCTAAACTCACAACACACTACCTACTCAACACTCAATCATGCCTTCCTCATCACGACGTAAATCATCCAAATCAGCATCAGTATCAAGCTCTTTAGCTACACCAACAAATACCCAATCACTCCGTGAAATAGTCCAACAACACGTGTTACAAAATGTCTTTGAAGCCTCGAACAATATAATCCAATCCCAAAACAACTCTTCAGGAGGTGGTAGTAGTTGGATGGTATTAGTAGTAGATCCAGAATCACTCCGTGTCATCTCCTCATCTGTAGGGATGTATAATCTAATGGAACAACATGTATCAATAGTAGAAGATTTAATGAAAAAACGTGCACCATTTCGTGATCAAAGTGTCTTATACTTTGTTGAACCTAATAAATCAAGTATTGAACGTATTATACAAGATTGGACTCCAACTAAAAAGGGTAGTAATAGTAAGCCGTTATATGGTAATACAATATTTTTATACTTTTTAGGTGGTTTAAGTGATGAATTGTTTAGTATGATCAAGGGTTGTAAGGAATTAGTTAAGAGGGTGAAGGTATTGAAGGAGGTTAATTTAGACTTTTGTTTAAAGGAGTCTAGTGCTTTTCATTTTGATATGGGTAGTAATAAAGCAAGTGGAGTTAGTGGCGGTAGTATCTATTCTGATTTGTACCTATCAAGTCCATTACAAGATTCATCAATCCAAGAACGTATAATATCAAAATTAGTAACAGTCTGTGCAACACTTAATGAATATCCACATGTACGATACCCAGCCAAGAATGCAATGTGTAAAAAATTATGTCATTTATTTCAAACTAAAATGAATGAATTTGTTGGTAAGAATTCCGAATGGTGGTATAATGGTGATGGGTTACATCCAAATACTGAAAGGTCAACATTACTATTGTTAGATAGGAAAGATGATTGTTTAAGTCCATTGATACATGAATTTACCTATGAGGCAATGGTAAATGATTTATTACCCATTGATGATGATCGTATTACATATGAAATGTCAAATGCAGGCACTGCCAAGGAAGGTGAAGGCGCGACATCCAAAATGGATGCATTACTTAATGATAATGATGAAGTATGGGTTGAATTACGTGGTAAACACATTGCCGATGTTATACAAACACTATCTACTAAAATTCGTAACATTGTCAACTCCGGTACCGGAAGTGCATTAAGTAACTCCGCCAAGAATTCCGGTAAGGCATTATCAATCAATCAAATGGCCAAGGCATTAAAGGCATTACCTGAATATCGTGAAATTATGAGTAAATTATCACAACATATGCAAATTGCACATCAATGTATGGATGTATTTAATGCACAGGGATTATTAGATTTGAGTGATTTAGAACAGACATTGGCAACTGGTAAGACTGAGGAGGGACGTACACCCAAGTTGAAGGAACTACTTGGACAAGTGGTTGTTCAATTTCGACAACAATCTGATTCATTAATTCGATTACGATTACTTGCCATTGTTATTGTTAGTCAACGTGGCTTGGGGTCACAATCAGACCTACAAAAGTTATTAAACGAGGCTAACTTATCACATGATGAATTGGCAACATTACAAAACTTAACAAAGATGGGTTGTCCAATGGTCCAAGAAAAGGAAGGCAAGTTTGCCAAGTTACGTGATAAACGTGTTAGTTCATTCGGTGGTGGTGAATCAGAAAGTGAATATTCCTCAAGTAGATACGTCTGTATCCTCAAGAGTATCATGGAGGATGCCGCCGCTGGTAATTTAAGTGTCGAGGAATATCCAAGTGTCATGCCACTGCCGGATGCTGAACAAGTCAATGCCTCAAGTGTAAGCAAGGCCAAATCTGTACGTAAACGTGCCTCAGCACAGTGGACACAAAGTGGGAGTATTAATTCCAATCCATCGAATAGTTTAATGAGTAAGAAGAAGGGACATGGTGGACGACAGATTGTTTTCATGATGGGTGGTGTTTGTTACTCGGAATTACGTGCGGCACGGGAGGTTATGAATTCAAGTGGTACTGAGATTGTTATTGGTTCGACACGGTGTATCTCACCCAAGGACTTTTGTCAAGATTTACATAGTTTGGGTGCGGCTGGAGAGTTTTAAGGGTGGTGGAGGAAGGAGGGGGTTGGTTGTCTTTGTCCAGTCAAGTTTAGGATTGGGTTGAGGAGGTTAGAGTTGGGAGATTTGGTGATAAGTAGTTTGACAAAGTAAAAGTCTAGGCTTGAATGGATGCTGATATTGTTTATCTTCTCCTTAGCATTGGATGGTTGAATAAACGAACCTTAATTTCAGTGAGGCCAGACGCGTGTCAGCTAAGATATTGATAATATCTGTCTCATACTGAATCTTTGCTTCTTTCTGCCTCCCAATTTAGTTATACTCTCTATGATTTGACATGACACGAGTCCATTCCATCCTCCTCGTGTGATTCATTGAACAGCTAAGATCTCCTCTGCCTCATGCAAGCATTAGATTTTGTGCATATCTTATGCTCATAAATCAATCTCGTCAAAGCACACCTTCTTCTCTCCATCCATTCAACCACTCTTGCTCTCTTAAAGTTTGCCTCCCTCATGACGGCGGCTACTACAAACGATAATAATCTTCTACCATCATTCATGAAGATGCAGAAAGACGACGCAAACGCCGCTGCAGAAGCCGAGTGTATGGACAAAGGCGTAAGTTTGTGTGTGTGTTCACGATTCTGTCCTTGTGATCTCGCTAGAGAGTGCATATCATTCAGCCACGAATGAATACAATAACTCAATACATCTATACATCTCTTCCTACCACCCTGTCTCTCTACCTTATTAGGCTTAGGTCGAAACGATGTACTGTCTACATGAACACTCTACCAATGGATTCCGGGGATGTGCCGAGTGTATGATCAAGGTCTTTGAAGATTTAGATATTGACTGGGAAGGAGCTGTATGTAAGCAGTTAGAAGGTGATGCCGACTTCTGCGGTGATTGGGTTGCGTGCTTCACAGGAGATGATCCAGTATGTGCCTATGAACCTTGCAAGGATGAAATCGAGGCCCAGAGCTCCTGTTCTGACGACTCATGCCCTGGTCTTTGTAAGGAGTGGCACCTTGTAAAAGGATGCCAACCTCATGTTGTAGAACAGGAACCGAATGATAAAGATAAGAGCTTCTACCAGTGGCTAGGTCTAGCCGGCAGTTTTCATGGTCTATGTTCAAGCTGTCATTTCTTCTAGGTATCTTTTTATCTTTATCTATAATCAAAGAAGCAACAGAGTATTCTCCTGTTAAGCATCTCCAAATAAAGCACTGAGATCTTCCATACACTTTCGTTCCTTTGCCACATGTTTGCACACCTTCTTATGTCTTGCCTTCCAATCAAACTCTTGGCATTCACGTGAACAATACACTGCCATCTTACATGCCGAACAGCGAGAGAATTGTGGCTTATCATATTTCTCAGTACGGTAACATTTTCCCAG
>Ga0214478_100722_pt1 | contig 18655 bp, 18 predicted proteins | sample M1_20Mar14CPVII9_2_FD_178001 | JGI IMG/M metagenome (GOLD analysis project Ga0214478, IMG submission 178001) | Marine eukaryotic communities from Monterey Bay, California, United States - M1_20Mar14CPVII9sort6BwellD7 | ecosystem: Environmental > Aquatic > Marine > Unclassified | place: USA...
AGATTGGCATTTGTTTTGCAATTGCCTTATTCCATGAGGATGGTGACCATTCCTTGGAGTCGCCATCAGGGATGGATTGAATATTTTTAGTTTCAGATCGAGATGCTTGACTAACATTGAGACTTGTGGTTGTCAATCGGGATTTTGTATTAAGCGACGATGGCGTAAATGCGGCCACGCCACTGATTAGTAGTATAGCAGCTGATAATCTCATTGTCGATATTATATATTGCAATTGATGGGCAATAGTAACAGTTGTACTTAGCTTCAACCAGTTGAATGGATGGAGGAAAATGGTGATGGTTAGGGCTGTGTCAGCTGGCCACTTTAAAAACCCCATTGGCCAGTACACTGGCCACTTCAGTACAAAAGTACGCAATACGGATACTTATCGGATACAAATATGGATATTGTACCCATATATATGTCATTTGTATCCAAATTGGCTGGCCACTTTGGCCAGAAATCTGGCCTCATTGGCCAATGGCCAGCTGACACAGTCCTAGTGATGGTAAAGATTTGGTATCCAACTGTCTCATTTTGAAGACGGTGCATGATATCAGCGCTCATAATTGAGGAGAGTTACTTATTACTTACTGCATGTGTTGATATGTATTGTAAAAGCAAATAGGGGAAGTATTTGCAAAAAGAAGACGTATATATTTGCAATAGATTTGTTTTGCAAAAGACATCAATTATCAAGACAATAAGCAAACAAATTAGAATAACATAACATAACATGAACTGTCAAGTACATCAACTACCAGAATTAGAAACAGCAACATCGGGCACACGTGAGGCATTACAGGCAATTATACATACCATACTCTTTATACGATCACCGGGTCCTGTGGCACCGCATGATGTGCACTGTGAAAGTTTCAACATGACATATACTCGTATAGCTACTGATAATGATGTAGATATACTGCAATTATCTTCTCCAACGAATAGATATTCTCATCAATCACAAACACATCATGCAACATACAATCAAAAGAGTGAATTAGATAGAAAGGTAGATGATGCAATTGAGCATTTCATGAGAACACTAATACCGATAGGGCCAGAGCTGATGGCAGGTAATCTTGCAATATCATTCTATGAACGCCGGTCTAAGAATAAGTTATTTGGTTTAGTCAATCAAGAAGAAAAGATAGTGTGGGAACAATGGATATTAAGAGTAGTAGTGAATAATACACCACGGCCAATGGGAGAAGATGAGGCTAGTATTATTGAAAGACAGAGGATACAGGTAAGTCTTGGTGATGATCATGGTATGATATCCTTGAGCACTGCCCTTTGAACTGCTCTTAAGATGCACTTTGCATGCTAATATTATATGTTGTTTTCTCGTAGGACACTGCTGAAGGTATGCTAAAAGCTGTTCTACTAAAGGTGTTTGATCTTAGCTCTCAAACAGATCACATTCCGCCCGTGATGGTAAGTTCAACTTGAAATTCGATGCATAATAATTACTTAAGAGCATATGTACTTACAAATATTATCTTTTCGTCAGTATGATTTTGAGATCGGTAATGCAAAGAAGGCAGATGATAGAGATTTGGTGTATTCTAAAGTATCCAATCTGCCTGCACTTATTAATCTAGGTTCATGAAACCTCAGTTAAATTGGTGACTTGTACAGTTGTACATATACAAATCCAATTGAGAAATAGTAGCTATGCTATATCCTATCATCTAGTTTATCCATATAAATACAACATCACATACACAACTTAAACCTCTTGTTTGTACTCGGCGCTCCACTTGACTGTTGCTGTATTCTTCTCAAACTGCTCCTTGTCGTCCTCTGCATCATAGGCCTTCATATTAAACTGCTTACAGAGAAAGTCTTCTATACGATAATACATGTATAACGAGTTTGCTCGTTTTGAAATACCGTGTCCTTCGCCCTCAAAGGCAACCATTTCTCCAGCGATACCCTTGCTCTTCAATTCCTTGAGAATGTTATATGAGTGTTGAATAGGAGCACGAGGATCATCTTCACCGTGATACAAAGCGATTGAAGCTCCAGTAGCTACCTTGTCCATGCGGTACATGGGTGAGGCTTTTATTGCAACGTCCTTCTTTGTAGATACGTCTTTACCAAACACCTTGCGCCAATACTTTGCAACGAGAGGACTGCCACTGAGCGCTTTCTTTGACTGCTCATCCGCAGCACCGACAGAAGAGATTGGACATATGGCTACAGCACATTTATAACGACCTGGATTTGCTTGTATCTGCCACAAGGCAGAGTATCCTCCAAAAGAACCTCCTAGCACAGCAAGTTGCTTCTTATCGCCCCAGGGACGATATGGTATATCCCCAGCCAGGTCTTCTTCTGCGTCAAATGGTGAAGTTGCATACTCGATACAATCTTCAATATCATCTTGTAGGGTCTTGTAAAACTCTCCATTCATTCCAAGCCGGAGGAATCGAGCACCAAACCCTGTCGAGCCTCTATAATTAACCTTTAGATGTATCATATTAATAAAATAATGAATTAGTAAACAAGACTGATATGGAAGCAAACAATAGATGAACAAGTCAACTCACTTGTAGAACTTGAAAGCCTCTACTGCATAGAAACTGACACAATGGATTGTAACCCCATGAATCTCTTGCCTGGGGTCCTCCGTGTATGACCACAACCATAGGAGATGGTGGACTAAGCTCTTCTTGTTGAAAGCCCTTTATTGTCGGTGCTTCTTGTGTGCTCGTTAAATAACAAGTGATATCTACTCCATCCCTCGCCTTTACATGTACTGGATATACTCGAGCAAGTTTGTATCTATTCATCTCAGGCCGAGCAGGATATATCAGCTCAATATTCCTAGTGATCATAGAACTTGTAGTACCATCTGGTGATAGAGATGTGCTCGTTCTCCTTGTGAAACCAAACCAACCAGAAGTACTTCCTTTAAACATTGCCATGCCGATATCATTTTGAGCTGAGATTATCCAGTAGTCGTCCTCGGCTGTTCGAGATACTATCCTAAATGTGACAAACGGCTTGAACCATGACTTGATATATGCAAGATCTTCCTTCACTATAGAATCTGCACGAACAGGTACTAACACTGGTTTGTCTTGCTCGTATTCTACAAACTGAGCCGCTCCTTTCGGATCGCAAGCAAAGCCCGTAATGTCTGACTTGATATCCCCTCCGCACAGTCTTTTCACATGCCCCCCTGTATCTGTATTGAATCGCTCATATGTTGTGGTATCACTCACTCTGCCTTCACTCTTGAAAGCACACATGTGCACATCAACATGACTTCCGTGGAACCCCATTCGCGCAGTACCTGATCCACCAGACGATCCGAGTAGCTGTAGGTTGGCTTCTTCAAAAGTACAGCTATGCAGTGTATTCCATTTATTCTTGTCCTTTGCTCGAGCAAGAAAGGAGATGCCCAAGTTTAGCAAGTCGACTTCAATCTTACCTCTAAAATTCATATCATTGTCAACGAACCACTGTATTGGAACTCCGGGAGGTTTGACTTTGATACAACAGCAACAGAATGATACAATACGAGCGATGAATGTCCAAAATATAATATGCATCATACTGGGCTTTGATGACATTGGATTTTGCTCAACCAGAGTAATCTTGCCATTGTCTACATCAACTTTAGAAATATCCCAGAACATAGCCATAGGTCCTACATTACTCGTGCTGACGTATACTTGTCTTGGTGACTCTGGTGAAGTCCACATTTGAATACCACCAACGAATCCAATACCACAAGTCATGTTCTTCTTATTGCTCATCAAATCACGAGGTTGTGTTGGCGGAGGATATTGTGCATCACCGTTTTGTTCAAAGAATGGTTCTATATCAATAGTATATAAATGATATAACTCACTGCCTCTTTTCACTTCACGTAGAAATACAATGCTTTTATCATCTGGTGTAAATTCGTAGTGAACACACACATCTAAATCTTTGTAGAATGTAATCTGCCGTACTACTGACGTGTCTCTTGTCTTGACAAATATATTCATCGTGCCGTTATCTTCTTCTTGTGGATCAACCATACTCCTACCTCTACTTCTCCATGCTAAATATTTACCATTTGGCGAGATTTTAAGTTGATCCTTGTGAGGTTTGGAGAATAATACTGATAGGGGTATCAAGTTGCTTTTCTTCTTCCTTGGTAAGACACCTAGATATGTCGTTTCCTCTAAGAATTGACGTGCTTTATCATCAGCAGGAGCCTGTTCTTTCACAACTCTTTTCTCTATCCCTCCTTTAATCTGACTTGGTTTAGCCATAATCTTTGGTACATGATCTCGTGCATCTCTTGTTGTTTGTTGTCCTGAACCTGTTCGAACTGTAGCACCAGACTCCAAGTAATTGCGTGCTTTTACACTATCACTCTTACTTTCCTCTTTAACTTTAGCTTCAATGGCTGTTTTTACTTGTGATGGTTTAGCTGATACTCCCGGAACATCTGTACTACGCTTCTTACTCCAATCTACTCTATCAGTGAAATCTTTTGCTTTTGCAATATCTGCTTTACTTTCATATTCTACCCTCTTCTCCCAACTGGCCTTTACTGAAGATGGTTTTGCAGAGAATCCTGGTACATCTATGTAATGAAGAGAGTATAAAAGAACAACCAATAAATATGAGATAGAAGATATGACATATATGTATACATATTATCATAGAATTCTTACCTCTAGCACGCTGGTTACTAGCCAAGCCCGTCTTTTGCATAAACTCTTGTGCTTTGATAGTTTCATCTCGCTTCTCTGCCTCAACCTTTGCCTCTAATTGAGCTCTAATCTCAGATGGAGTTGGCATAATAATAGACGAAGTTTCTAAACTATTTTGAAGACGTATTTTCTATCACGATATTGCTTTAGAGATCTACGCTGGTACCACAGTTCAATCCGCGCTTCTGTATTTACATAGGGTAATACAGATATGCAAGAGGGGCTAATAGCTAAGTTTGAGATTTGAGAGTTGAATTTTGGGCAGTGATGAGGGCAGTTGATTGAAAAGATACGGTATCCTTAGGAATATATATAGACGGGGTTTAGAAAGCATCTCGTATTCTTCTACATAGCTTTATTAATTTTCAGTACATATGTACACTCTATTCATACACTCTCGACCTGGATTTTATATCTTCATACCTAGACATCTTCTCCGGCTGTTCCATAGTCACGAATGCCTTCAGTTCTAGTTTTGTTGAGGAGGAGGTGAATAACTTCATGTTGTAAGTGAGAGCTGTTGTTTGTGCAGGAGGTTGGTGGCACAATATACTTCACTACTTACTCTTCCTTCTTTGTAATAGCTTCACTGGCATCATCTACAGAAGAGTTTCTTGGCTTGTATTCATACTTTTTGAAATCAAAAAAGATTGTTCGCTTCAAAAACTGAGGTACAAAACCATACCCAATAAAAGGGATGAGTATTGAAGTATTCTTCCGATACTTTGCATAACGTTCGGGGCATTTGTCGTAATATCTTTTCAAATTCTTTCCTTCTGCATTCATGATACCAGTTGGAGCCATGTTCAGCAATATCTGCATACTAAACAGTGGTGACACTATACCTGCCCACCACAAAGGATCAGCAAATCCACCCAAAGGATTCTGAGAGCTCGAATAGCTAAATGCCCATAAACACCACCATTGAAAGATCTCACCGAAATAGTTTGGATGGCGTGAGTATTTCCACACTCCAACTTCACAAAAGTTTCCTTGTCTACCATTCTTCACCCAAATAGCCTTCTGAATGTCGGCTACAATCTCAGTCAATACTGAAACACCGAATAATACTGCCATGACTATATCATATGCCGAGAAGTCAGGTTTTACCACATTCGAAGAGTTTACAAATAGCATTGGCATTGATACCAACATTACCCAGAATGCTCTGTATTAAACATAAGATATGCATCATGAGATTATCTGAAACATAAGATATGCAGTATACCAGCAAATACAAAGTATACTTACTGTGCCATCCAATATACTAAGAAGTTGCCTGGTTGTGGTGTACCTCCATTCTTTCCTAGCACTTCATCAAATCTCGAATCTCCTTTACGTTCATGTGCTCTCCATGCTAGAAACATGAGCAGCCATCCTCTAGACACTCCAAATAGAATCGTTACCAGTATTTTTCTTGGATCATCTATCCATTGCAATGCTCCATCACCAGTGGCTCCTAGAATTGCTGATAACAAAGCCAGTATTAGATAATTTAAACCACCAAATATATCGTAAAACTTCTCTGTCTTTAGTGCTATATAAGACGAGACAAGAGAGTGAGAAGTAAAGTGATATTAGACATACAGCATTACAAATGAAACATGTGAAACATATCATGTGAACATATCATGTGAGCATATCATGTGAGCATGACATATCATAATATGAACACACATGTAAACATATCTGTGAACATATCATATGAACATTTCCGATAAATAAACATACCATATGCTGCTATGAAACCGATTAGTTGCATACCAAACGTCGTTGCAACGGCAGTGCCATATACCAAACCTTGACTTCCCATGTTTAATGATGTTGCTTTGCGTTGTTGTTGTTGCGATAATTGCTTTGTAGTAGAACTTGAAATCGTGTGAGGTTCTTTTAAAGATGTGCTCTTATTATTTGTTGATGGCGTTATTGCCGAAACACTCGGGATAAATGCACTACTTGTGTTACTATTGCTAATTAATAATACTATAAATGCCGCTAGATTCGTGATGCTCTTCATGCTCCTCGTCTTAGTAAGGGTACCTACGTTGCGTCAGTCAATTAGATTTTTCACAGATCTTGCTTTGGGAGTCAAGTCTAAACGGTTTATATCTAGCTCTGTTCACTGTTCTCCCCCGTGCTTTTGATGACGATTTCATAGGATAGAGAATGATAGGAGAGGGCACTATGTCTAAGGAGGTGTTGTATTCATTATAATATATTAGAAGCATATTGTGCAATAATCTGACTTTCGGGTAGACAGTAGTTCAAGGACATTGTTATATTGAGCACACATAAGTATATTGCTACCTTCCGAGATCCGAGAACACATATACAAACGAGAACAATCTATTATTGGTTTGATACAAATACAATACAACACTAATATCCGAGAACATCTTTGATACAAACACCAATAATACAAAAATAACATGCCACCGCAGTACAATCAACATGATAATACTACCTCAGACGATATCACTCCTATAAGTGGAGAAGATAGACGGCGTAATTATATAACTCATTTGTCTATGGATGATGGCTCTGCAAGAGATATAAAAGCAAATCTGCTTGGTGATGATAACGTTACACACTCTCAATCAGCATTTATACGCCATTTCATCAAGACGAATGGACCTCCGCAGATAATAACATTATGTCTAATAATAGCATTAGCACTCGGTTCTACCATTGGAGTTGTACCTGCTGTAGTTGAAGATAGATATGCTCGTTTACATCATGGATACAGTGGTGATACGCCGTGTTTAGAATATGCCAAGGTCGACAGACCTCATGAATGTGAACTGGGAAATAACGATGCTCAAAACAGTGCAGCACTGGCTTCCTTTGTTAGTAATACACTGACCTTTTGTACCAGTTCATTAATGGGTAGTATTAGTGATGAGAAGGGGAGAAAAGGAATCATGCTCATTGGAATAGGAATGAGTTTATGTGCTCCATTTTTCCTGGTTATGATGCAGGTATTTGAGAATATGTCTCCATTTCCATATTATGCATCACATGCTATATCAGGATTAGTTAGTTGGATGACAATATCATTATCATCATTATCAGATGTTATGCCGCCACAGTGGAGAGCGCCAAGTTTCGGTTTAGTCCTTGCTGGATTCTCCTTAGGTTTCGCCTTCTCTCCAATACTGGCAGTGTTCTTGAGTCATCTCGGAGTCTCAATATTTGCTCTTTCTATATTAGTGGCTGGATTTATCATGGCTTGTTTATCGTTACCAGAAACTTTATCAAAAGAAGCGGGCGAAAAAGCACGGCTGAAGAGGCTATCCGAAAGACCAACTATGATGACTCAAAGCGATGTGATAAAGTACAACTTGCTTCGACCTATGAGAGAGCTGATGATTTTGAATAGAAACAGACTATTTCGCTTACTTTCGGCATTAGCATTCTTCAGCGGTTGCATCAGTACAGCAGATCATACCCTGCTTTTATACTATCTTCAAGATGTTGTCGAGTTTAATGACAAGGATGTGGCAACGTTATTTATGATTATAGGAGTTATGGGGATGGTCGTGCAGGCCGTCTTGTTGAAGCCATTGAACAGTGTAATTGGTGAACGGCGAGTCATCATTATTGCTTTCCTCGTCGGTGCTGCTCATAACTACATGTATGGTATTGCCAAGAGAAAGAGCACAATCTTCATAGCTGCAACATTAGCCAGTCTCACCGGCATGTCTTTCCAACAATATCAGCAATCAAATCAAACAATGTGCAAGAGATAGAGCAGGGAAGAATACAGGGAGCGCTTTACTCGTTGTCGTCACTGGCTTCGGCATTAGGGCCAGTGATGTTAAGATATGTTTATAGTCAAACTAAAGATGGTGGAGGATATGGCAAGGGCACTATGTTTGTCTTTGGCGCTGGTCTGTACTTAATTGCAACATTCTGCGCCTATCTATTACCAGAAGATCAAGCAAACTCAAACTTCAGAAGAGATGAAAAGAAGCGTAATAGCCTGGTAAAGTTTGATACCAGTGTTGATTATGGAGCAACAACACTAGATACTGATTCATCAGAAGAAGATGCCTAATGAGTTGATTAGATTGCTTAGTATTGTTTTTTATTGTAAATAGCTTTTGTAACATAAACCATCATGTATATTGCATCACGACTCTTCGTTATTTCCCGATTCGTCATCATATAATGACATGCAAGATAATATCCTACTAGAGGAGATGACGCCTGAATCCCAAAGATTGAACAGATGCAGTAGTAAGTTCAATCTCATTCCTTCTTCAATCAGTACTTTTCTATTCTTGAGTACAAAGTCATGACATTTCATAGCCATATCTTTATCAGCGATGACATGATTGCATTTAATGTATCGATTCCATATCTTCATAAACCCCTTCTCTTTTGGTGTAACATCTTCAAACTCTTCCAACATTTCATCCATCATTTCATATACCCAGGATTCATCTGTATCTTTATCTGAGGTCTGTTTCCATTCCTCGTTAGTCATTGGTAGATTGGTATGTGGATGATAGTATTGACGTAATGGTATCGTATCTGTTGGTAGGTAAGCTGATATTACTGATTTGGGCGCTCGTTTAGATTGAAGTGATGTAAGTTTTTGTTTGTGTGTATTTGCATCAAGAGTTGCCGTGTTACTGTGAAGCCGCTGTAGGAATGGTACACTCTGATTGTTTGATGATTTGCATTGCATACCCAACAATCGAGGTTGGACAAAGACATAATTGTCATGCTTTGATAATATATCCACTGTATCTATCCCTCGAACAACTACATGGAATTGACCTTCCTCTGTTTTAGCTGCTTCAAAAGTAGCACCATGATATATTCGACAATGGTTCAACAATCCTTTATCATTTTTGCAATCAAACTTGTCACACAGTGGACACATTCTATCATTTTGTAAAACCGTGGTATGATTATTATCGTTTGATTGTTTTTGTTGTTGCATGAAAATATAATGAAAGTATACTGGCTTGTTCTTTTTTGCTTTTGTACTGGATTGTTTTGAATCTTCGATATCATTCAGTAAAGATGATACGGTATCTGAAGGTAGGAGTTTATATTGACTGAGGTTGAGACTCTCCCCCATCTCTGTATCATCATTATTATGTTTCAACTTCTTCTTATTATTATTTTTGTCTTTATGTGGACTTTCTTCTACTGCTTCCACACGTTTCCTCTTCTTCTTCTTACTCTTTTTCTTGTGTGGTGGAGATTTTGCTACATCAACAGGCAATCTCGAATTTGCAAATAAATTGATATTAAAGTTATCTCTTCTGCTACTTGATATACTGCTATTTTCATTTGCAATCATATTTCTGAGTAAGAAGGGCATTGAATGATATCGTTTCCGTACCATCTGTTCATTATTTTCATTGGCATTGGTGGTTGCTGTTGAGGAAGATGAGTTTTGATCACATGATGTGGATATTATATCAAATTCATATAGCCATCGAAGCTTTAGGTTCTTATCAATATATGCCGCCGCGCATATTTTAGATTCAAAGTCCATACTAGGTATGCCCTTCATTTATCTCTGTTGCATGGTGAGTCGATAAAAAGGAAATAGGTAGGTAAATATCAAATACATTCACCTCTTCTTCGTTCGCATGGATTGTGACAATGAAGTTGTACCTGTGTCCGACAAGATCTCAAAGTCGCAAAAAATATTGCTTGACTGCTTTGATGATGAAAAGTGCACGGCGGAACACGATAGACAGTACATCTATAGTCCTTGCTACTTTTGTTGTTCTTGATCAAGTTGTAGTATTGCAATACATGGATTTTGTTATGCAAAAGATAGGTACGATATAAAAACAATGGATCCAATGACACATCTCCAAGAAATGAATTCCTACGTAGGGTCTAGGTAGGCTATTTCGGAAAGCCGCGTGGAATATTTTTTCAGTTTTGTTAGGTAAAACAACGACGATGCACCTTCACTATAGTGGTTAGCCGACGACGGAATACGCCAGCGGTGGACATCCTACCATCAGCCGCCGTGCCTAACATCTATCCTAACGACCTTTTCAATGATTCGGTACCATCAGGTTGTGGTCGGCGACTCTATTTAGAGGCTACACGGAGGCTGATCTCACCCTTTATTTTTGTTGCAATAATTACATGCAGATTGTACCTATTTCAATATAATAAAGGTAGAATAAATGGAAATCAACCATATAAAGTATACATAATCGATATAATACTATCATATAACATTATAACAGTTGATTTAGTTGTTAGATAGACATATATTTGATGTGTCACCCCATTCTAAATCACATTCTATCTTCTAAATGTTAATAAAATCACATGTACCTTTATAATACTCCTCGTGTATTGAATATATGCGTCCAAAAACACACAAAGACTGTAACTATATACTGGTTGATTGCTGTATAATCTGGTTTCCTTCTATGATGGTCAATCTGACAAGTTATGTTGTTGATTGCAATTGGTATCTAAAATTATCGAATACCAAACATTTGTAATAAGACGAGGCATACAATGGCGAAACACTCCTTGTAACCCAAATGATCATCCACATACTTCTTTAGAATATATATAACCTCGATCTGTGTGTTGTTTTGGTGCTTGCTGATTGTTGAGTTGGCCATTAATGACAAAATAGTCATGAGTTACCTTGCATGCTTCACCCCTAAATATGATAAAACAAGGATGTGGTGGTTGTGCAATGGTTTCTATCATGAATCTCCATTACTAATCGATTATATAGTCATCAATGTTCGTTATGTAGTGTATGGTAAGCACTGATACACGCGACAGGTCAAGTTATCTCCTTATTACTTCTTCATTAATTGGTATGAAAATTCATGTGTTGTGGTGGGAGAATTGCAATAGGAGTGTCAAACCACCTTCATAGCCCCTGCACCCGTTGTCACCTCCTCTCTAAAGGCATGAAGTGGCGATCTATCCATGGGTATTGGAAGGTGTGTCCATTGCAATGGATATTTAAGAGGTGAACGGTCGAGTATCACCTATTTCGTATCATCCGCCGAGGCATAAATTGTAGTCCTTAATAGCGTCCGCGGTTTGGAGCGCCGCCGCCAAGTTACCAAGAGTATTGTTAGGGTCAATAGTGATGTCTGATTTGTTGGTGGCGTGTGGATGAGTTCATAGGGTGGTGATAACAGGGTCGATTGGTCATTATTCATGAATGGTGCATCAGGAGGTGGTGAGGCTCTAGGCCGTGCCCCTTTTTCTATTATAGTTAATCAGTGCACCTTTTTTAAAGGACAATGGTACATATAGTGACAAGGTCGCCTGTCAAAAAGGTGCACTGAACTCCATGATGCTGCATTAATATTCCATCGAGACTGCAGTATAATGGGTTGAGTGTTAATTTTATCATGGTGAAATTGTGCGATGAGCGGCGGCAATTTTTCATGAGCGCCAGCCCGGCGAAATAAAGAGGGGATAGAGTGTTTAGGGGGGAATTACAACGGTTTTAGTTTATTCCTGGAAGGGGGTCCCTTGGAGTTGTGATGACAAAATGTTCATCGACCAAGATGCCATCGTCAGTTGCAGTTGCATCACGATCTCAAGCTACAATCAAGAACATAGGTGAACCGTCAGTACAGGAAGAACAAACGGAGAAGGAATTTAAACCATCAGCAATTAGTATTAAACCAGCATGTTCCTCATTATATCAAAATCAAACTAGAAACGCTATAAAGCGTGAGCGATTGTTCCTACGAAAAATTGCACAAATGATACAATCAGAAGAGTGGAAGGCAATGGACAAGTTCTTAAGTAACCCCGATGAAGTCACTGCATATAGAACGGGGTATAATACAAACAAACTAGCAAAGTCGTTTCGTTGGACAAAGACTGATGATAATATGACGACGAATGAAATAATCGGTCTAACATCCTCCTTTCAATGTATGTCTATGGGCGGTAGTGATCTGAATTCTCTCCAGGTTGTACATTATGCATGTCGATTTAATCCTCCGAGGACGATTGTTAGACATTTAGCATCGTTGTATCCTCAGGGTGTTATGCTCCCAGGTATGTGTTTGTTTAGTATCGGCGCCGTGAACATATGATATGAGCATACCTGTTGTATTCTTACATTCATCTTGTCTTCTCTGACAAATTATATCTGCGTCTCTGTATTTCTAGACAAAATGGGTAGACTTCCTCTTCATCATGCTGCCAAATGGGGATGCTCGTTCAGGTTAGATGTACTTATGATAACATATGATTTATGTTTCTCTAATACCCCACTTACTCATACTTTTATCCCTTATGCATACTTACATTAGACTGATAGACTACCTCCTTGACAAAGACAAGAGTGCTGCAAGTGTTAAAGACTCTCTAGGAAAGACGCCTCTTCATCTATTATGCGAGAACTATTCATCTACTGCTGAATTTGGCAAAGGCGGTGAGCATATATCACCTGAGGATAACATGATAGAATCAACTAGAGCAATTATCAAAGCCGCGCCAGAAGTTGTGAACATAGAAGACAATGATAATACTACAGCGACTGAGTACTGTATACAGTCTGGAGCTCCGTATGATGCTGTGAGGCCTATCCAAAAGGCCTCGGAATCTGATTGGAAGAAACGATCTATCACTGGAGTATCGCATTCGGAGATACAAGATAAACTCATAGAAGAACAGCAACAGAAGCAGAAAGAGCAGGAACTTGATAGACTGTCTAATACAGGCCAAACTGTTCTATCAGCTGATATACGGAGACCGAAGAAGACATGTTCCAAGTTTGCAAAGACAGCTTAGCTGCTTCCTAGAGACTCAGCTAAATATGCTCTATGTTGCACATATGTGTCTGCACATATCATAGATTAATCTTAAACAATCGTTTGAATCCTTCAGTTTACCCTACTACCAGTAGTGGTAACTCTAACTACTTTTAATTGTCCTCCTTCGAATTAAGAATAAACGTGGTTTTTGGCGATAGACCGTCATGAGTTCCAAATACTAAGGTAAAAAATAACAAAGTGTTAAGTGTTACCTCTCACTCTTCATCCACTAAACACACAAACCCTACATTTCATTTATCTGATATGGGTCAAACAACACATCATAGATGTCAAATAACACGATGCCGTCCTGCTTCATATCTGCATATTTCCTGATATCTTTATATGACATTGGATAACGGTCCTCTGGAAATGCAACGTCGGTGCATTTAATAATGAAATACCTCCTATATTCATCATCAAGATTAATAGATTCCACTACACACTTCCACAATTTGTTACCTCTAGAATCAATCCACCAATGTTCGGGTACATTCAACTTCAGACCAATTAAAGACTGTAAGAACTTCTTCTTTGCTTCTTTATTCTTGTACTTCACGGAAGCAGCATGTCGGGTCAAATCTTCCAATTGTTGTTTCCTGGCAAAGCATCGTGTACTACTGGTATTTTTTGAAACCATTATCAAACTTCTATAATAATTTGTAATCGATGATATAGATGGTCGGCTGATTGTTGGTGCTCCTCCCTTATCAATAATTATGGTTTTAATAATTTATACTGGGATGGGCACTTAGAGGGCACTCCGTTTACAACAAACATATGGGCTCTTCACTGAAGATAGACTGAAGGGCACGAAGGCACGAACATTCTTTGTGCCTCCTCTCATAGCTGTGTGCCTCTTCTCATAATAATGCATTTCACTCTGATATTATTATATTACAAAGCAATATTGCAAACCAATAGTCTTATCGAATATATTTAATCGGTGTCGTCATTAATAATGCATTAGGCCGAGCACCTACAATACACCAGTATAGAAAACTCCAAGCACGGACAAGATGGGATATAAACAAAGCCGCCGCCGCTACAACAACAACAACAACAGCAACAGCCACTGGTACGACGAAGCAGTACATACTCTACAAGTATATTATCGACCTCAGCCATGGTTACAAATCCTCGGATTCATCTATCCAATCATTCGATTTGCATTACTATATATTAGATGCTTGGCATATGGTATCACATACGTAGTAGGCAGCACCATGACGAGTGTCATACTACTTCGGTACGCCTCGGCACTTGCATTTGCAATTACATTTATCTGTTACATCGTATATCTCCGCCATATGATAGCATTTATCAAACAAGAAGTTATTGAAGTATCGTCAAAAATATACTATCCTACCAACACCGATATGATAAGGATGCCAATCAATGGTGGTAACTCCACTTCTGAAGAAATGGCAGCAGAGGAGAAGAGTGCCTCCCACACCCAAGATGTACAAGCACTTAGCTCCGATAATGATCAACGAGTATCCTCTGATCATCCCACCCAAGATGTACAAACAACTCCTAAATCTACAAATGTTGATCTATCCATACCAGGTGCTTTTGCACAACATTCACATTGCAGTAACAAGAGATGCAATGACACTGAATGTTCCAACTATCGTGATATAGGTGAGTCCACCTATTCGTTGTAGTATCTTTGTTGCTTAGTTAGTGTATTGATCTCTTTGCCCCTTTTCTCTCATTCTATGGTATAGGTGATGCATTGATGATTGGAGGGGGTATAAGCAAGAAGTCTCGTCGCAGTAAGTATGCAAGCTCCTATGATGGCAAATCACCTGAAGAGATACAGAAGGTAAAGAAAGCACGGGATAGGGAGAAGGCCAAAGCTCGAATGAAGACACCTCAGAATTGTTCCATGACCATCAAAACAAAATCAAGTATATTATCTTTTACCTCTCTATCTTAATCGTATCGTATCTCCTCAGGAGGCACCGCACACAGGCAGGAGGATGAGGAGAATGGAGGAGAATTTTCACCGGTATCCTCACATTACTGTCACACGACCAACACCAAGCTGTTTGCTAGATTCTTAGACCACTCTTTGGAGCCTCGTGGCGCCCAAAACCACACGAAGAAGATAGAACACCATAGGCTTGCAGCTGTTGCGCCACACATTCTCTCAATAGGCAACTGCTGCCATGTAACAATTTGTACCTGGCGTCTCTTCCCAAATATTAATTGTGGTCACTTTTATTCTTGCAACGGGGATACCAATGTGGGATAGCAATCCCAGAAAATGAGAACACTAATGTCAAATTTGGATATATTAGCTGTACATAAGCTGATTAGCTGTACGCTTGCTGTGTCTGCACAATAAAAAGCTAATTAGTTATGTCAAAAAAGCCAAAAATGAATGATGATACAGTTGTGCTCGGTGGGTACATTGGCCATGAAGATATTCCCGATAATGTGACACATGTACAATTTCGTCCAAGCGTTGAAGATATTGATAAGAATGCATTTTATTGTCGTAAAAGTTTGAGAGAAGTTATACTTAACGATGGGCTTAGACAGATAGGAGAATCCGCCTTTTCTGGCTGTTCTTCGTTGCAAAGTATCAACATACCTTCCACTGTTACAAAGATAGGCGAGAGAGTCATTACAAAGTATTGTCATCTCTCGAACAGTAGTTGAGATTGAAAAGTATGCATTTAACAATTGCAGTAGATTGAGTGAGGTTGTTATCTATAATGAAAGGATACAAATCGGAGATACAGTATTTACTAATTGCACATTATTGGAGAGATTCAAATGTCCAAGATTTTCAGCCCGTTTAGATTATATCATTCAAGCAGGGCAAAGAGGTATAGAGGCCAAGATGGATGATATCCCGGCAGTAGAATGGAGAGACGGAGAGCTTTCTATTCCTGCCGTGCGTCGAGAGATAGAAAATCCATTCAACATACGCGCTGGGCATCGGAATACAGATATTTATCTAGATAAAGAAAAGCTGGTCAAGGTTGAGGAATTGTTAACCTACTACGAAATGAAAGAGGCCACAACACTATTTGAATTGGCGTTATGGAAGGCGAGTATTGATCAGGCAGAAGCAGCCAGTACTGACAGGGAAGCTTATCAAATAGAGGTGCCTGGCCCAGTTAAGGATACTATTCTGCAGTACCTACTGGGAACTGCTGCCCCAACTGGTAACCGCCTCCTACTGCCCTCATAAATCAACCACCCAATGCAGTACATATATTATCACCTTATTACGAGATAATATGGAAATAAATGTGGATGCGATTCGGCAGATGGTATGGTATTACAATTATCCAATCACACACTTATCCTTGTACTCTAACTATTTGATGGTTATGTTTTTGAATTCTACCGAACTCTGGTATTTCACTGTCCTCGCTGGAACGCCCATAGAAGTAATGAAGTATGTATTTTCTATATGCTATTCGGGATGGGGGGTAAGTGTTCTCATACTTTCAATATTGCAACAACATTCACTGGACTACCGTCATTCGAAAGAGCGTTAGTATCTGATTATTTTCTATGTATGCAGTGTAACGATAACGAACTGTTCCATATTACCATAATAATAGGAAACAAACTATGTAGAGGCAGAAAGGAGCTCATGTCATGGCATTTATGGCGAGCAAACGAAATATCTTACTTCAACCTACTACAAACATCACAAGAAAACCCAAAATAATACCTACTTAATACACCCATCAACATAATGACGGCTAAACTTGTACTTCTTCCTCTATCTAAAGGAGAGAGTCGTAAACTTCTCAAAGATAGTGGTAACTATCCTCAAAACTTTGAACCAGGTCAAGAAGGCATTGCTAATCTACCCACGGCAGAACTTGAGAAAGCTGCACAAGCGTATAAAAGACCACGAAAAACAATTACACTCATATTACCTAAAGAGATTAATATTATTGAATTGGATTCAGATGAAGTTGATGATGAAATTCCTGTCCGTGATGAAACGTCAAGCCCGCTTTGGCGGGAGGAGTTTACCCTGACTGTTTAGGTATCGGACCAGGTTGTTATACTGACCCTGGATTTAAACTTTCACATCTTTTGCAAGTAACAAATATCATAGTTTGATTATTTATCAATATTAATATACAACACACCAGTGTCTAGACTAAAGCACCTCCCAAAACAGACGAGCGGCTAAGGGGAGGTAAACGCAATCGCCTGACATTATAATTACGTTCAACTTGCCTGTTGAGGAAAGTTTGTGGCCCTTCTACAGAAGGATTTGTCCACGTGAGTTCTTCGACGGTAGCATGCTGTTTGTAATACCGAAAGATTTCCCAGGTCATTTTCACGTCAGTCTCAGCAAAATGAGCATACTCATATACATATACATCACCTTGATAAACACATTCATGCAGCCGCTGCAAGTTAAATCCAACAAGAGGTACCCATCTTAGTTCCGTTTCGTACTTGACTTTGGCTTCATGAGGTAGATACTTCAGCAAGGGGACAGAATGGGTATCACTCTTTTGAACAGCGTCCCAAACATCCCGCTGATCAGGACTGAAGCTGTTTGTTAACACAGTATGCTCATGGGCCATGTTATGTGCAACCACAAAACCATCATTGGGGATATTCCCAACAATCCGAATGAGTTCATCCAGAACCAATTCGACATCAACACCATATTTAGATGCATGTTTGGTAGTGATACCGTGAACTTCCGTGGCCTTTGGGGCGATCTCTTTATATGTCCCATAAGGTTGAATCAGGTACTGCTTTGATTCAAGACAATCACCTTCATCACTGAAAAGCTTCCAAGCAATTTCAACTATACGCGACCCTGTTGAAAGAAGAGGATCCTTAGATGTCCAATCATGTGTTTCAATATCAACAACCATGTACTTGATATTGCTGGGGAGTTCTCGACCTGGTGTGATATCATTCCAATTATTATCTTCCAGCCATTTCTTGCGCTGATTTAAGGCTTCGATGCGTTTTAATGGACGACCCGCCACCGCATTGTAGTCCAGCGAGATCTCTGTAGACGGTACAGTGTTAGTGTTATCCATGATGTGTATTAAAATGAGTGTCATTGAATTTTGTTTGTGATGCAAAAGGGGAGTCGGCCCTTGACACCCCCTGTGATAAAAAGGG
>Ga0214478_100725_pt1 | contig 18604 bp, 12 predicted proteins | sample M1_20Mar14CPVII9_2_FD_178001 | JGI IMG/M metagenome (GOLD analysis project Ga0214478, IMG submission 178001) | Marine eukaryotic communities from Monterey Bay, California, United States - M1_20Mar14CPVII9sort6BwellD7 | ecosystem: Environmental > Aquatic > Marine > Unclassified | place: USA...
TATCAAATTGAAATTATAATCTAAGTATGTTGGACGTTTGCCTCTTTGCCAAAATCAATAGCATACCAGCCCTTTACCTCCACAATAAGAGATCGTATAAACTAATTGGGGCCTTGCCTCCTCTCTTCCAGCCAGCATGCACTTGATAGGTACCATTGGATCACAAACTACAAACAATCTAAAAGCCCTTGATAATTGATATGTCCCCGGGCAAGAGTACCATGTCACGGGGCCAATACAATCTAATAGGAGTTGGTCTCTTATAATAATCATATTATGCTCATCCACTCACTAGAAAAGCTATGTATGGTCATTCGTTCAGAAGATCATGCTTGCCATAAATAAGTGAACATAATAATGGTTTACTTTATCTTCTCAATCGTCAAGCAAATCGTCGAGGTCTCCGTCATCACCCCAATCATCTCCACCATCATCGCCAAAGGAATCGGCAACAAGAGACGGAGTCGGAGCACTCTTTGGAGCACTCTGTTGTATGGTCTGCTTAGCTTTCCATCCACTAGATGTTGGAGCAGAAGGTCTCGTCGGTTTGGGTATAGATGATAGTCCCATGCTGGCAAAGAGATCATCGTCGTTGTTTTCCTGTTGTTTCTTTGCTGGCTTTGGCTTTGTCTTAGGCTTTTGGCCAAAGCTAGTAATCTTATTACTCCCTCCCATTTGACCTAGTAAATCTTCTATACTGTCACCGCCGCCTGAAGAAGAAGGTGGTGTTGGTGGTGGTGGTGTACTTGTCAGTTGTGGTGATGTTCGTTTATTTGGAAATGATGAAGGGCTTGATTGTCTCTGTGGTTGTTGGTTATAGTTGCTCTTGGATGATAAAGGTGATGAGGATATAGTTGCTTTCTTTTCTTTTTGGGATTCTGATAAACTCATGGCAATTGCCATCGCAAGGTCATCATCCTCCTTTTCTTCGTTTCCCCTTCCTATACCTGAGAGTTCTGTCCCAAATTGGTTCTCTTCGTCTTCCCAACCCCATTCTTCGTCGGCAGCTAAAGGAATAGTTTCATTACCTCTTGAATTCTGTCTTTCGTTGGTATCGTCTTCGGTACTATTATTACTATCATTCTGCGTACCTGTCAAGACAGATGCACTCCAAGATGCAAATCTTATCACTACGTCAATTAGTTCATCTTTTATCGCTTCTGGTACAGATAATCCATCCGTATGTACACGATCCATGACACGTTTTCTCAGTACCAACAGTGATGTCAAAAGTACAGCTAGCAGTAACACATTGAAAGTGGATTGTACCATGTCCAGGAAGGAATCATCATCGTCGTCATCGTCATCCCAAGTCTGAATGGGTGGCTGTTGTTGTTGTTCCTCTTGTTGATTTGGAATCATTACCTCATTTGGGTCGACTGATTCTGTTGCAGTGTCTTCAGTGGGAGGGGTGGCGTTCTCGCCATTATCTACATTTCCAGGTGTCTCACTCTGATTTGCTACACCATTTGTATTTTCTTGTACATCTTCTTCTACTACCTCTTGTTGAACATTCTCATTGGGTAATTCCGCGACTTCTCCAACTACTTCTTCTTTAACTTCTTCATCTGCGGCAACTGAACCATCACCTTGACTAGATTGATTACGATGATATGCAGTTGCTTCAGGTGAAGTATCAAATATATCGCCCAATTCATCAACATCTCCTTCTTTTTCCTTAACATTAGTAATAGATGAACCTTGTTGAATTTCATTCTCTTCTTCGGGTGTATTCTGTGGATTGTTATCACTTTCGAGCACATTCGTCAACTCTGCATCTAAAGCAACATAATCATCGTCATCATCCTCTGGCCATTCAGATGGCACTTCTTTCTTTTCTTCCGTCTCATCTTTGGTGACTACTTCATCTTTCTCTCCTATTCCATCGATTAATGAACTGTCTCTCTCTGCCACTTCTGATGTACTGTTCTCTTCTTCGGTACCCTCCTTCTCGTCACCATTATCCCAACCGGCTACTTCCTTAAATGTAGACAAAAAAGACGATTTCTTTTCCTCGCCATCGGCAGCTGCAGTAGCAAGTGAAATATCTTCTTGTTCATCTACTATAGAATCAGCATTATTGGCAGATACATTGTCGTTGTCATCGTCATCGTCTTCTGGCCATTCTGATACTGTACCCTCTTTTTTATCTTCTCCGTCAGAGACTTCCAAGTCCTCATTTCCAACTCCTGAGATATTACTTTCCTCGCCCTCTACACTCTTTTCAGAGGTAGTAATACCATCTACAGTGAGTTCTTCGTGTATTGTATCATCATCGTCATCATTCCAACCCATTTTTTGTTTAATCTTATCCCTAATTGTTGGCTTTTCATCACTCTCTTCATCTGGGATAACAGCTGATATATTACTCTCTGCAACATAAGTACTTTCTACAAGAGAAGTATTATTGACAGAATTTAATATAACGGAATCGTTATTGACTGATACATTGGTATCATCATCGTCATCATCTGGCCATTGCTCCTGTTTCACAGCATTATCTTCATCGACAGGATTTGACATAGTGTTTTCTACACTATCTTTTTCAACTAGTGCAGTCTGCTCTCCTTCGGGTATAGCAGTATTAGCTGGTTGTGAGATAACACTCTGACCAACTTCAGAAATACTATCAACAGCTGATATAGTATCATCATCGTCGTCTTCCCATGACTCTACTTTCTCCTCTACTGATTTTGGTATCGTTTCATCTACAAAATTTTCTGTATTCAGTTCATCTTCTGGAAGTACTCTATTATTATTGAGTAATGATAAATCAGATGTTAGAACATCATGCATATGAACTGGTGGGATATGCTGTATACCTGATACTACTGAACTGGTACTAATTTGTAGTAATAGTACCAATAATATACAAAATGTAGTTGCAACCCCGCATTTTCTTGGTATTGCAACATTGTTGATTCTATTTGAAGACAGCAAAGAAGTCGATCCTATTGGATGAATTTCGATACTGGACATCTTTATGGGTATTTCAGACAGTATGTATTTGATTAGCGGCAGTGGAAGTGAGGGTTTGTAATTCATTTATTTAGGGCAGTTTGTAGTTTGTTTTGCATTAATTAGCTGTTCTACTTTGCTTGAGCTAAGGCTGATACTGGAGGTATTATTTTCTTACTAAGGACTAACCTTATCTTGCTTTGAAAAGCAATATGGTGTTAGTTGTTGCTATTTGGTACAAACAAATCTATAGCGTCCTCCTTGATTGATAGACTGACATTTGATTGTGGTGTATTTATTCTTAACGGCGGCGCTTGGTATACGCAAGTTGTTCTCTCGTCGGAGCACAACAACTCCTACGTCATTTGATTGTTGGTGTTGCAAAATAGTTGCATCATACCTAAGATTAAAACAATGGCAGTAGAATACGAAAACATACCGACAGAGATTCTTGGTTTAATTGAATCATATCTGTCACCATCAGATTGTGCTCATTTATCTGCAACGAGTACATCACTCCATCGGCGGTGAGTTTTATATGTCTCATGCTTTATGTGCACATCTTATGCTAAATTTTTGTTCTTTTGTATTGTTCCTACAATATGAAAACTTACATATAGATGGACTGCACGAAGATGGCAACGTACCTTCCAACTGCATTATGGACATAGAAGTCAAGTACAAATGAAAGAACGTGTGCGGAATATACGAAGAGCTAGAAAGAGATTGATAAAGTTGAACACAGGCTCTTCATTGCTAAAGCAGAACAAAGAACGTCTTGCATTATTTAACAAGTATGATGAATGTTATAAAGAAGGATGGGAAGATACTTTTGTGGGATGTTGTCATGATATTGATGAGAAAAAGGACTCATGCTGTGATGAGTCCGCTGATGCACTGACTACTCAATTCAATGTTACTGCTCTTGTTCCATCTTTGAAAAGATTGTATGTAGATTTGTGGGATGCTATTGAACTGTCTATGTTAGGGTATTATGATACATCAGAAGAAGAGACGGTACAACAACCACAACACAGAGGACTTTTATATCCAACTGCTACACATCATTCTCAATATCCAGTTCCAGCTATCATGCGTATACTGAAGACTTCAGTATTGCCAGAGATAGCTGAGTACTTGTATTTTGTCGTGGGGTTTAAACCATTAGCCACATCGGGAGAGCAGGCTGCATCAAGGAGAAGACGGAGAAGAGATGGCGGAGTAATTGGACCACTTCTATCCCGTCGATTGAGTGATACGGATGACTCCTCCATAAACACAGATGATAATAATGCGATATCACCACAACATTTACAGAGTACGAGCAATATATCAATGCTTGATGAAATCAACAGCTTACGAGATACAGCGACGAACATGAGTGCATGGAAATTGGCATGCTTCTTGCGTCAGCGGTTAGTAGGATGTTTGCGTTGTTCAATATGTGATCGAATTGATCTAATGGTAGAGTTTGAGGATTCTAATTGCAGTCCTACTGGAACTGAAGAAGAGTCAACAAGTAACCAGCGTGGTCGGTCTCCTTTCTTGCGCAATTTTCAAAAACAAATCGGTGTTGGAAATACATGGATGACGCCTTGTAATTGTCCAGAGCTTGTCCATCGGCGGTGCCTTGAAGAGAAACTCAAATTAATACCCAAATACGAGCCTTTCGAGAAGCTCAAGATACATCTCAACAGAGTTTGGTCAATATTAGTCAACTCCTCGAGAAGAAAGACACATGATCACACCACATCAGCACATGAATCCAATATAGATACCATAGCACCAAGGGTTTGGATATCTTATGACAATACAATTCCAATACGTCATGGACGAGCAGAAGAAGACAGTGTTATTGTCATTGATCATCTAGGAAGATTCTGTTCCCCTGTTGCATCATGTCAAACTTGTGGCTGTCGATATGTCCGTACAGTCAGGCTTCCAAGGAATAAGTGGGAAGTGCTTGTATCTTCTTTATCAGATCCCACTTCATTGATTAGGGCTGCGTCTACGTTTGCACACTTTTTATTGGTCTCTCTCTTCATCGCTGCGTGTGAAGGAATCTGTCCTGCGGATGAATGTACCACACATAGAAACATATTGACTACATCAATTGGAGTGCTGAAGTGGCCAACTACTGGTTTAAATGGAGTTGCTTTAGCGTTCTGGCAGCTACAACAAACACTCATGCTACATATATTCTTCAGTCCGAGATTTGCAAATATCGTTGATAGACTTTGGCTGGGTCCTATGTCCATGTTTTATTGTCGACTTTACTTCTACTTCATCGTCACTTCGGCACTGTTGTCAGCAAGTTATATTCCCATGGTCTCAAGGACTATTCGAAGAAACGTTCTAGAGCTATTTGCCTCAACACAGGTACTAGACTTTCTACAGCCTGCTTGGAGCTTTGTAGCTCTTGTCAACTTATTTCAATATGCAATTGTATCGACGACCGTGATTTGTATCTTTTGGAGGACAAACTATAGGATATTTACAATTGCTGATGGCAAGGAAGCAGCAGTCATCATAAAGCGTAGGAGGGAGTTGTTGAGGAATCTGGAGGGTGATGTTGGACAGCAAAATATCAACAGATTTGATCCGGGTAACCATCCTATGTATCACGGGCCTTGGTAAACTGACTATATAAAGTTGAATAGGCTATCTTATTCCTACAATTATCTACTTCTTTGCTACAATCTTCACCTTACTCTCGAATTCCTCAAGCGACTTAACAATCTCAGCCCTTAGTTCGGCATCCCAATCATTCTCGCCGTCAGTTGTCTCACCAATAAAGCGTTTAGCTTCCTCAAGTGAACGATTAATCTTCCTCACAACTGGCTTCATCAAAATACCTTGAGTTGCTGTATTCTCAAGGTATAGACTCATTTGTTTTGAAACATCTTCAAGTTGTCCATCGAGACTTTCATTAGCCTTTGAAAATACACCCTTCACAAGGGCACCATTCATGAAAGGGGCCTTTATCAATAAGTCAGTTGATGTTGATTCGGCCGATTTGCATTGATCTACAAGCCCTGCAATTGGACCTAGAAGCGATGCAGAAGTGTGTTCAATGAAATCATTACATGCCGATCGAAGGCAATCTTCCAAGTCTCTCTTGGAATCAACTGAAGACTCTTGTACAGACACACCCTCTCGAAGGAGTGTGACGAGTGCATTTTCTGTACTCATACTAAATAGACGTCGATTTCGATTTGCCAGGAAGCGAGTGACAGCTTTACCAGCTTCACTGAAATCGAGCTGTCTTTCCACGGACCGCAGTTGAATATCAAATGGCGAGAGTTGCTCTCGGAGAATCTATGTTTACACATCAAGACATATGTTGATAATTGTTAGATATATATGTACAAATGAAAATAAATGAAGGCATTGATGATAAAGAAGCAGATAACTTACCAACAAATGCTTGACAAGGAACAAATCTGCATGAATCTGACCACTGTTTCTTAGGATAAAGATACTCCCATCCTTAAGACTTTTAGTACAAGATTGAACAGACTGTAATGCAATGTCTTCGAAGACGCGAGGTTCTACAACACGGAAGATCTTTGACAAGATCCTAAGCACACTTCTCATTGGAGGGAACCATGATTCGTAGACACGTAGTTGAGCAGCAACAGCATCATCAACTGGTGTCTGATCTTCCTTCTTATCCTCTGCTACTTCGTTCTCCTTCTTAACACCTTCTGAGTCTGCATTTGCCTCTTCGTCATCATCATTAATAATGATTGTAGTCTTTGGCTTTTCGCCAAGCAATTTACCCGGATAGTTGAGATCGTTTGGTGTGGGCTTGAACCTTGCAACTTCTTTATGTAAAGCGTTGTTGGCACAAAAGATGAGACGTTCTTGTGCATCTTGAATGACCGCTGATACTGCTCGAGCAGCAGCCAATGTCGTTGGGGAAGAGTTGGCAGCACTTCGTTCTTCTCGTAATACACTAACAACCTGACATAAAACATCGAGGTCGAGGACGGAAACTAATCCTCTTCGAATAGTACGATGTAATGATGAACATAAAGCAGAAAGCATGCTCTGAAACTCGGCATCGCGATAAGTTGCATCTTCCGATAAGACCTGGGATGCCAAAGCGGCCGCGGCGGGATGAGTAGTCGATGATCCCATTCGTTTGAGCTGAGTGGAGCTAGTTCCCTTATCATCCATATCATTGCCCTCAACACTGCTACTTTCCTTTTCTTCGTCATCCTTATCCTCCTCTTCCCCTTTCGCTTTCTTCTTGGCATCGCCAAAGAAATCCAAATACAAAGCAGTTTCAACAGTACACAATCGAATAAGAAAGACAGATGCCAATCTAGTCATACCAACTAAACCATGCCGTTCTTTTAGTATATCCATATGCGTTCGAACGGTCGTAGTAAGTAATGTCTCACGTGAAAGACAATATGTATTGCGACAAAGCGTTAGCAGATCTTCATAACTTGTTGCCGCCACACTACCATTACCCAATGCATCTAATCGCTTTCTTGCAATTGATATTAAGGCATTAGAGCGTTTGGATATACCGTGATATCGTGTGTATACCAATGAAGCTTCCAGCTTGTCCGCGGCAATGGACACTTTTGGTATATGTAAAGCATCTTGAATCTGATTCGATGTTTGTGTTATACGATCAGCAACACCAACACGCAATAATTCCAACGCGGCATCTTGTAATGCGCATGCCCGACGGTAATACTCTGCAGATCCTGAGGCATGCACATCAAATGCCTGTTCTTTTGCTAGTTTTTCTTTCCTTCGATTATCGCCACCTCCACTTGGTCTACGACCTCTTCCGCCAACACCTGTTGCACTACTACCCGGTCTACCAAATACTTCTGCACCTCCAGAGTCACCAAAGAATCTATTTTAATGTCAGTAAAAGGTTAAGAGGGGTGGTTAGATATGAACACATCTCATGCAAACGAACACATTAGATATGCACAAAAACTTTGAACGACTTACTCAACAGCATCATCAATTTTACTCAATATAGTAACAAATTCATCCATATTATCATTAACATTAATCTTTGGAATACCCCGTACCATAACTCTCCCGCCATCCTTGAATAATATACCCACTAATATACCAATGGAATCGACAGCATCATAATGTTGTAATGGTAAACCTATTTCAGTTGCACGTTTGGTCAGTACCTGTTCCTCGTGTTGTAATCGTTCAGCGGCTGCGCTTAATTCTCCTGAATGACGAAGTAGGTCCGCATGTCGTGCTGAGACATCATTGGCAATGTTTAATGATGCATGCAATGCCAATCGGAGTTTGGCAGTGTGTTTTATTAATGTTGATAAGTTTTGTGTTTTGTTTAAAGTTTGTTGCAGTGTTGTATGGATAGATTCATCAACTGGTGATAACTTCTTATCCAAATTATTACTCATACTAGATGATATTGGAGGACACATTGCCTCTGCTAAAGTAACAACTGTACTCTCATCTTCATTATCATTAATTTTCTCTTCCCCTGCATAAGCTGCAGATGGTCCAGCTGTCAAACTTGCAATTCTTGCCAATCTAGCACGCTGCTCAGTAGTACGAGGTGCATATGTTTCATATGATGTAGATAATATATTAGTAGTAGTACCTCCTTTCTTTGTTGGAGTTACTGTAATCTTTTTTGGAGATTTAGTACTGCCTCCAGATTGATATTTTGATGCTATTTGTGATGATGATCCGCCACTCGGTGTTCTTAAACCTGACATTTTAGGTGGTGGAGGAAGTGAGCTGTTCATTGTATGGGAAGGAGCTGATACTTACTGCTTATGATAGTAAGGGCTGCTTGCAAAAGACAGTAGAAAATTTAATGAGGGATAGAAATCAGCCTCGGATTGCAGGCCACCGTTACCGAACACAAAAGAGGTTGAATGCACTACCTTTTAATTGTATTATAATGTACTAGCCGAATGTAGGTATGATAATAATTATCACTACAACATCTATCTATGACCGACTAGTATACTATCAAGGATACCCAAAAAGATACCAAGATGTACACCTTATTGTGACCCCTTAGCTGCTCTTCTTGACTATCATCTACTCTACTAGCTGCTTTCAATAATAAGTAATCACACATGTCTATTTTAGAGCAACGACTCCAAGAAAGATGTGTACGCTCGAGATCTTCGTTCCTCCTCGGTCTCATTTGATCGAATTCTTTTCACTCTTTCATTTTCAAGTGTTTCTTGTTCCATCATTTCCTGTGGCTTGCGCTTAGTTGCAGCGGCTGCAGGAGTAGCTTCTCCTTCAATACTTAGCAGTGGTGTTTCAGTGATATTTTCAGTATCATTTTCTTTTTCTTCTTCGGCGTCGTCCGTGTATGTTGTTTGGTGATAGAGGTAGCTTGGGATATGTGTATCAAGTATGGGTTGTGGTGTTGATGGTGATTCATATGAAGAAACACGTTCAATAACATCTGATAATGAATTGATTGGAAGATATAACATTGCCTCGTCACTCCTCGTGTCAATAGCCAGTTTACCATCAAGCATCAGGGATACAATGATTACAAGACAGCGATCTATTTCATCATTGTCAATCAAGGTAAATAACTCTTGTCTCTGTGATATTGACAATTTGTGAGCAGATCTATTCACAAACTCTATCAAGGATTCACTTGCCAGGATCTCTTGGAAGATACCAAATGTCTTTTGTTTGATATTTGGTAAAGGTGAATGCCAATCGTAGGGAAGATCATGTTGTCCATCAAAATATAACGGTATCGTACCACTTCTTAAACCGTCTTCGTCAAATTTTGAAGGTGGCCAGTTGTGCATGAGCTCATGAAGTTCATTGCAGACCTTTGATAACTCCTCAGCCAGTAGCACGAGGGCTTGCTTGCATGAACTAAAGACTGGAGATTTACTACAACTTGCATCTATACTCTGGAGTAAACGTTGAAGACAAAGAAGACCCACATTTGAAAGTGATATTCGCACAAGTGATGGGTCAATGTGTGAGTTCATCTCAGCTTCTGAGCAACTGTTGATATGTGAATGAACAAGTGTTTCACAGCACTTCTTAAAAGCTTGATCTAAATGACACATCTTGGGAGATACCACGCCAGGACGTTGTTGACTAGAGCCGTGTTGTAAGCTTCTTCCAACTAGGTGATCAAGAATGGCGTCAGTGTCAAGATTACTCGCATTACTTGCTTCCTCTTCATCCTTCAATATCAACACCATACGAGAAACATTACAAGCAATCAACTCCTCTGCATGCTCTGGGAACTCAATGTGTGAAGACACGTTATCACCAACTGGGAGCAAGAATAGCGCAGCGTTACAATCGTTGCAATCATCGCCCTCGTTTCCGAGTACTGCGACAGAACGAACTTCAATCTGTTGTCCAAGTTTAGTAAACGTATGTGAAAAGACATGACCAAGGCGAAGATGTGAGTTTACCCACATGCACAATGTATCATAAATGTGTATGCCGTTTGCTCGTTTTGGGAGTAATACTGCAAGCTTGAATAGAATGATTTTCTTACTTGGTTGCATAGAAGGAGGAAGACCAATGTTACTCGGATGAGCTGAAGAATTGATGAGACACTCTGCAACCAAGGAAGAAATATCGACGGGACATCTTGATGCTGTTGCGAGTCGAAACATCTTGGTCTCCAAATCATCAACTATCTTCTTGTGAGTCAAGGCACTTTGATTGATAAGGGTGCCCATTGAGACCTCCGTCATGATGGGTGTGGTAGGATATTGAGTTGTGGTGGGGTCCAAGCTATCCAAGCATCGTTGTGATTGTTGAAGCGTATTGTGTTTTTGCATTTGTTTCCTCCAGAGACGCCAAACTAATATCTTCCTAGCCTTTTCAATCTTCTCACGCCACATCAACTCAACACGACGTTCCTCTTCCTCTTGAGCTTTGCGTATACGTTCTTCTTCAGCTTTTCTTTGAAGCTCAGCTAGTCTACGCCTTTCTTCTTGTTCTAATCGCTCCCGTTCGATACGCTCTTCTTCGGCCTTGATCTGTGCTAGCCTACGTGCCTCTTCCTCGCGCTGTTTGGCTAGTAATCGTTGTCGTTCCATCTCCTTCTTCTCTTCTTCTGCCTTCTTACGAGCAATCTCCCTCTCCCTAGCTTCTCGTTCCTGTCGTTCGCGTTCCGCTCTTATTGCAGCTTCCTTGGCCTCGGCCAACCGTTTAGCCTCTTCCTCTTTTCGCTTCTGCTCGGCCAAGAGCTGCTCACGCTTGAGTCTTTCCATTTCTAACCTCTTCATCTCAGCCCGTTTAGCAGCCTCGGCTCGAGACCTTTTTTCAGCTTCTAGTTTCTGTTGTTTAAGTCTTTCTTTCTCGATTAGTTCTGCCTGCTCTCTCGCCTTGGCATCTGCCTCGAGTTGATGTTTCATTGCCTCCTTACGCATTTGCTCAGCAGCTTCTTGGGCCTTCTTTCGATCTACTTCGACAGATGCACCTTGGGTACCACCACAATCTGCATCAGACAAGGTTGCGCCTTCTCCACTCACACCACCTCTGCAAACTGACAATCGTGTAGCTCCATGTAGTTTGGATTCTATTGTCCTTATCATCTTCCTTGGAATCAGATTAATGATATGACCCTTCTCGGGACATCGCGGTTCCTTAAACTTGCCATGTCTCCACATCACTTGGTCTCCTTCTACAACTAATCCATAATGTTGACAGGCAGCCTTGGCTTCGTCTACATCCTCATAGCATAATAACTGGACTAGATTCTCAAGCGGATAAGAATCAAAGAATGGCTCTCCCGTTGTCTTGTGTTTAGCACCATATGTTTTCGACATTATAGTTAGTGCATCTTTGCGCATATTTGCTACATACTTGAACATGATGCATGAAAATACTGAGAATATAATGCAAATGGTTAGTAGATGGTGTGATCAAGTGCAAGTAATACAAGAAAACTTTTCAACTTACAATAAGGTGTTGAGGGTGCTCTCAACAGACTGAAAAACTTGGCATAATTGTGATCTTTACGAGCTTGAAATATTGACAAGGCGAGCTGAACTGGCTTGCTATAGAATATGGCAGGTCTCTGAACACACAATCTTGCACTGAACTTGAGTACCTCCATTCCACCTTCATTATTCAATGTCAAGAGTATGTATAGACCTCTCATTTCGGGTTCTGCAGTACCGAGCGATGCTGATTTGACGCCATTACTTCCTATTATCCGTGAAGAGATATCTTTGGCTTTTGCATCATTGGCAAGTGGCCGGCCATCAAAGTCGACAGGGTGTTTCCCCATGACAATATCAGAAGCACAGCCCTGAACACTATTGTCAGAAAATTTGCCACCCTCGGCAACTGTTGCTAATCTTTCACTTTGTATGTTGGAAGTATCAACTTCTACTAGCGATCTGTTGGTAGAATCATCGTAGTAATTATTCAAACTTTTCATAGTCTGACCTAGCTCGGCAATATTCTGTTGACTTTGATGTGAAACAAAGTCCGGTACATGACTTAATTGATGTTCACACATGGCATGCCATCTTGCTATACGTTCGTGACATCTGACTGCTCTGGCATCGCATCGTCCGCCGGTACCAATATAATTCTGTAGGATGAAATCCTTTCGAATCATTCGTGTTCTATCCCAAACAAATTGGTACACGTCTAATGGTGGGGGGATATCAGATGGCTGCTGTGCCCATCGTTTGTCAATTCCCTGTCTATCTCGTTCCATTACCCATTCTTCTAAATAACCACAAACTCGTTCCAATACCTCTGGCGGACGAACAAGCTCAGGAATGTCAAGCTTGAAGTCAGCAGCCGATCGACGGAATCGTTTAACAGCCGTGTCGCGCAGTGTCCATTCCTTGGGATGTAGACCTCCTGGATCGGTCACCTCTAATAATTGAATGTCACCCTCTCTTTCTCTCCGTAGCAGTTCCTCATCTGGACACATGCTCAGACATACTCCGACTGTATAAAGGCAATAAAAAGACCATGGATTAGAAAATTAGACTGAACAAATAGACAAGAATTATTATGATGATATGTTTCACTCACCTAAAGACTTGGCATTACTCAAATCTCGATTACCATCCATGTCATCTCCATCTTCGTCATCCTCTGTTTCGTCACCACTCTGTACAGGAGTACTAAAAGCACTCGTACCTTCATCGTTATTGGACTTTGTCTTCAGGTCCGTGGGGAGTAGATTATTCAACGTCTTATTATTATTTGCGGTACCGAACCTTAGTGCATTCTTGGCAGCTAGTTCCTCGTTCGTAGTCGGACCATTATTGAGAGCTACTGTACTCTCTCCTCCATGATTTGCCTTCTTCTTCTTGGTTACTGTTGGAGGCGCCGCCTGCATGTTATGAGCCGCTGTGGTTGATCCCCCCTCATTCTTCTTCATCTTTTGCAACTTCTTACGCTTCTCTTGTATCTTAGCACGAAGTGCTGCCAATTGTTCATCGCCGCCGCCGCCGCCATTATTATCATCATCTACCATTTCTACTTTGGTCTCGTCTTTTGTTTCTACACGTTTCCATTCTTTATGAGGGGATGATCCTACATTCGAAGACGGTTGAAATGGTGTTGCATTGGCATCCATCATCATTCCTCCTTGCTGTTGTTGATGTTGACTAGATTTACGGGGTATACGTTGAGTAAAGGGTGTTGATGCTGATTTGAATTGTTCATTGTTGGAACTCTTGGATGGTGTACCAAAGGCATTATTATTGTTATTTCCTCCTCCAAATCCACCAGTAAATCCGGTTGATGTGTTTGTTGTTGATGGTCCAAATCCACTCGATGTTTGAGCAGTGAATCCCGTTGATGTGGATGATCCAAAAGTTGAGGTTGGGGTAGCATTATTATTATTTCCTCCCCCAAAAGGCGGATTAGATGCACCAAATCCAGTTGTTGATGGGTTGGTAGTACTTGATGATCCTCCAAATCCACTCGATGCTTGAGCATTAAATCCCGTTGAAGAAGGTGGATTAGTAGATGATGATGATATCCCAAAACCACTAGTAAATCCAGTTGAGCTGCTTGATGGGGTAGCGTTGTTTCCTCCCCCGAAGGGTGTGTTATTCGTCGAAGGCGATGGCATACCAAAACCTCCTCCACTGGTATTATTAGTAATGGGTGGTGTTGTAGAAGTAGCTGGTGCAAATCCTGCCATATTTGTGGAGGAATTTGTATTATTAAAGGTATTACTTGAACCAAACATTATTGGTGGAGCAGCTGAGGATGGTGGAGATGCTGTTGTATTACCAAATCCAAAGCCAGATGATGATGAAGGTTGTGAACTACTTTGGCTAAAACCGGATGGTTGTGATTGACCAAAGGGCATTGAACTCTGTGTATTACTTTGCTGTGCTTGACCAAATGATGTGTTTCCAAATCCAGATTGCTGCTGAGGAGGCTGAGACTGCTGTTGTGATTGTCCGAATGTTTGATTGCCAAAGCTACTACTACCACCAAAACCTACATTATTTGTATTAGTATTATTTGAACCAAATCCTCCAGAAACTGAGGGAGAAGAACCAAATCCAACATTTGTGTTTGTAGGGGATGAACCAAATGTTGTTGTCTGCTGCTGCTGCTGCTGCTGTCCAAATGTTCCTGATTGGCCAAATGGCATTGAACTAGAACTATTATTACCAAATCCACCCATATTATTATTTGCAGTGGGAGGAGTGGTGTTATTAGCAGTATTGCCAAAACCAGTAAATCCTGATGTAGGTTGTTGTTGTTGGGTATTAAATCCTGATGTTTGTTGTTGTTGTTGAGCTGCTTGTTGACCAAATGCCAATGGCGGCTGTTGTTGGGATTGTTGCTGTTGTTGGCCAAAGCCAAATCCACCACCTGATGGCTGGCCAAACCCACTTGTATTACCAAACCCAGACATACTTAATCAATCAAAGTATAATACCTATACCAAATAAGTTAATGTTTGAGTATAGTTTTTGAGGAGATATTTTGTACCTGTCTTTTAATCGATAAGCCACTCTCCGCCTAATATTACTCTACCTCCTTCTCGGCAAACTAATAGAATACGATGCCCCGGTGAATAACATCAATTTATTGAACACAATGCCTTACACCTCCACCACAAACAAATAACAAGATTATGCGCAAAAATTATGGATACCAAGAAAAAAGGATACCCGCCCCGGTTTTTAATGTGCGCACATGACATAAAGAGTGCATTTCTTATTACTTACTTATTACATCCATATCTATTTTGTATAATTAGTATACAATGTACCGTCTTCGTTGTAATGTAATTCGTCGGTCATCAATACTATTTGGTGATTTATTCGGTTTGCATAGGGGTAGTGTAGGTCACAAACACATCTCATGCGTTCATGCACCACCTCCTACAGTTACAAACAACAATTGTTCATCCTACTTTTCATCTCAATGTGCAATACTGGATGACCAACAATATACTGAGGATAATAATAGCAGTAATAATGAGGAGGGTATACGTATAGTAAAGCTGGATCGTAATGGTGCACATATAACAATTCAATTCTCAACAAGAAGTTGCAATGAAAATACATCAACATTATATCAACCAACTACATATCATGCATCATGGTTATGGTCGAATGATCCAAAACATGTATTATTACCATCTGGACAACGAACATCAACTCCGGGACAATATGTTGCCAATTTACATCTAAAGATTAAGGAGGCTAGCATCATTTATTGCAATATCGATGAAGAGTCAACCCTTGGCTTAACAATAAATAATAGTGATAATGAAGTTGTAAATGTACCAGGACCAACTATGAAAGATTGTTGTCATCCATTGGCTGTTTATGGAGAGTATCCGGCTTGGATACAAGCAGAAGCAGTTACTCAATCATCATCAACAACAACAGATGACAATGAAAAGCAACAGAATACTACTACTCGGCCATATCTTAAAGTTGAATGGATTGACAACAATTCTAACACAACTGTTTCAATATATGATGTAGAATGGCTACAGAGGTTTCAGTATAATGATACGTCAAGACTTGAACGCAAGCGTAATACAGAAGTTCAACCAATCAATGCCATTCGTCAACATGGTCCACCTCTATGCTATTCTGTTAATAAGAATGAGAAGAAATCATTACATGATGAGAATAATGGACTAATAAATGTAAAGTATCAATCAATAATTAATGACGATGGTCAGGTTATACAAGAAGGACTATTCCAATTACTTCATTCTGTCTTTCAAGATGGAGCTGCAATCGTTTCCAACACTCCCATGTCAATAACAAACTCACAACAACAAAACAGTATTACCTCTTCGGTATCACAATTATGTCAAACTATTGAATCCATGTCAGAAGATGATTTACCAGTATCAAGGATTGCAAAAGCAATGTCCGGTGGAGAACTATCACACGGTTCACTATATGGTAACATCTTCCATGTTCGAGTAGGTGAACGTAATTCAAATAATGTCGCATACACATCATCAGCATTATGTCCACATCAAGATTTGGCATATTATGAATCACCACCGGGTATGCAATTATTACATTGTATTGCCAATGGAAGTGGCGTGGTGGGTGGTGAGAGTACGTTAATTGATGTAATGGCGGCGGCATATCAATTACGAGAGTTGCGACCTGAAAGCTTTGAGTGTTTGGTGCAATGTCCTGCAACATTTGTCAAGCAACGAGATGGAGCGTGTATGACATACAGAAGACCGCATATTGTATTGGCTGGAGGAAATAATAGTGATATTGATCGAGAAATCACAGCAGTCTTTTGGTCACCTCCCTTTGAGGGACCTGTATGCCTTCCTCCCGATCAAGTAGATAGATATTATGAAGCATATGCCGACTTTGAACGACTCTTGAATGGTAACACAAATGACTTTTATGATGATGAGCTATCTCAATATGCACAAGACTTTACTTGGCAACACAAACTTCAGCCTGGTGATATGCTTGTCTTTAACAATAGGAGAATGGTTCATGGAAGAAGGTCATTCTCTGCAGCTGAAGGAGTAAGCTTTGATGAGAGTCAAAGACATCTAGTTGGGTGTTATACTAATATTGATGATACATTAAACTCATATCGAGTACTGTTGAGAGAACGAGAGGCTTGTGTTGCTACTTTGAACGTTGGCAATGGCACAAACATCATTCCATGAAGATGTATGTTTATATTATGCTATATGAATTAAAGGCCTGGTGACCTAATCAATTAGGATTGGGAGGTGGTGTTTAGAATCCATGGGTGTTTCAAGGCATCTTTCAGGCGCATTCTCTTAAATTCATCTTTGCGCATCAACCTTGAAATTAAATCTTTCAATTGATCATCCACGTCGTCGTCTGGGAACTGTAATGGTGCATTGATAATTCGATCATGCAATATCCTAAGTTTCATATTCTTGTTTCCACCCCCTTGTGGAGCACGAAATGGAGGACTCTTGAACTTGATGCAATATATAGTTGCTCCAAGAGAGTATGCATCTGGAAGAGAAGAGAAAAGGTGATATTAACTTCTGTTAGTACACCTTTGTAACTCAAATAAAGATATGAAGGCCAAATGAAACACTCAAATCACCAAGATATCATATTGAACACAAGAACTTATATGATAAATGAGCACAAACCAGACAACAACACAAACTCGGACTTTCCAGCGACTCGACCATCGTGCGGATGACCTGAAACAACTTCTGGCGCTTGAAACAAAGGTGTACCTGCAAATCCATCAAGACGAACTCTTTTGGTTTGGCTAACTCCAAAGTCAGCGAGCTTAGCAGTGCCATCTCGTGAGATCAGAATATTTGACGGCTTGAGGTCATTGTGGACAATGTTGTTCTGATGAAGGAAGAGCAGACCGTTCATTATCTCAAAAGAGATGCGTCTGAGCACGTCATCGCAGGAAATATTTGTCTTGATTATACTTTGCAACTCCTTTCGATCACTTGCTTTTGTGACGTTCCCCAAGTCACCTTGCTGACAAAACTCAGTTATCAAATATACTTTGTTCATTTTTGGGTCATCAATCACATACAAGCGAAGGATATTGGGATGTTGTAAAGATTTCATGATTGATATTTCTCCTTGAATGTCAAGTGCATTCTGCTCAATTAACTTTCTATTCATAATCTTTACCGCAAAGAGCTCATTCGTTGCCTTGTGTTTAGCAAGTCTGACTTCGGAGTGAGCTCCAGCTCCTACATATTTAGGGAAGAAAGTTGAATGATGTAAGTTAACGAAGTCTTTAACGGCATACTAATCTGACAAGGGAAGACGTACCGAGCTCAGATAAAATGATATAATCGTTTACAACACAGTGAGAAGAAGGTAGATTACTTGATTCAGTTGCCTTGGATAAAGGATGATAGGGAGAACCATACGACTTCTTCTCACAGGTAGAGGTTGAAGTGAATAAAGTTGTATTTGACTCCGGCAACAAACATATCAGATGATTCATCTATTACTTCTTGCTCTCCAGATGCCGAGAAAGCTGAGGCGGCCGCAAGTAAGCAGTCAGTGAATGATAACACCGAAGAAAGTGGTGTTGTGAACTGGCTGGAAGAGTCAAATACAACTTTATTCACTTCAACCTCTACCTGTGAGAAGAAGTCGTATGGTTCTCCCTATCATCCTTTATCCAAGGCAACTGAATCAAGTAATCTACCTTC
>Ga0214478_100727_pt1 | contig 18597 bp, 6 predicted proteins | sample M1_20Mar14CPVII9_2_FD_178001 | JGI IMG/M metagenome (GOLD analysis project Ga0214478, IMG submission 178001) | Marine eukaryotic communities from Monterey Bay, California, United States - M1_20Mar14CPVII9sort6BwellD7 | ecosystem: Environmental > Aquatic > Marine > Unclassified | place: USA...
AGGAGTGGGCAGCAAAAAGAGAGAAGCCGCTAGTTTTGGAAAAGAATATCAAGAAGCTGCTCCAACTTGTCAATGAAAATGATACACCCATGGATAAGCTGAAGCAGTTTATCATCTCCTCAAAGTGCCTTGATCCCGAGACATGGCATGACTGCGACTCTATAGACAAGAAGAGTTCAACAGGTCGTTCGTTTGGTGATGTACTCCAGGAATGCTGTAGCAAGTGTTCTGATGCTGATTTTTTTGACTGGTTGTGCACACGACTGTATTTCATGGACAATTGCTATTTCTTTGGTAATGAAGCCTACAACTACAGCTTTAGCAACCTTGAACGAGCACAGGAGCTGGTCAAATTGAACAAGGATGACCTCCTTTTGTTTGCTACCGAGAATGGTCACAATGACTTAGTCAATTATCTGTCAAAAGGAGGGAAATGGTTAAACATAACATGTCCCGATCCAGCAACTGTGAGTTTCTTGCTCAAGCGAGCTCTATCTTGTGAGCCTCTGGATAGAGTTCGAGCAATGATATTGTATGCAAGTACACTTTGTAAAATTGCTGAATTGTCAGATGACGAAGCTCGAAACATCTTACAGCGAGGTGGACAATCAGATGAACTTGATGAGGTGCTGCAGATAGGCAATGAAACAAAGCAGGCATTGATTGCTGGAGGTTACACAGAATCTGGGTTTAAGTTTCAAGACGGTTCGTTTGGGGGGCATCAAATGGATTATGTAATGAAACCATTTGACATGTTGGCATATATGTATAGAGCTGGCTCCCTTCCTGATGAGCATCCACTGTTCAAGGTGAGCTGAGGCTAGGCACAAGTTTGTCGATGCCCTTTAAACATGGCCATATGGTGTTCTTTGTACTAACACAACTTGATTCTTCTTTTTCTCTTTCTCCTTTCCTAAGCAAATTCCATTTCAAGGAAAATCTCGTGGTGATCTATCTCGGGTTCACATATTACTTGCAACAGAAGGGTTCAGTGGTAAGTTGTGCATGTATAAGCATATCTTGTGTCATCAAACTCAAATTTCACATCTAGTGTATCTTACCATGTTTCAATATCACATATCTCTCGTAACCGCTGTTCAGAGCTACTTGAATATTGCGTAAAAAAGTTAGAAGGATGGACATCAGAGATGAAACACGAAGTTGTCCGAGTAGCCGCATACTTTGGTCATTCTAGTATCGTGGATAATTTTGTGACGAGTTACGATTCACTCTCTCCCAAAGATGCAGCAAGGGCGGCAATGTGTGGAGCCGGAGAAGCATTACGATATCGTGATTTGGTCCAAATGGTATTACAGTTTGGTACTCCCTACGACAAACTCACAAAAAGCAACAAAACAATCGCTGAAATGAAGGGCGATTCCAACCTCGAGTATGAGCAACAAGCCGAAAATATTTTATCGTATACGAGCTCTTCACTCCTTTGTGCTGTCATAAATGGATACGTGCAGACTTCTGACAAGTATGATCTGAACATATTACAGTTTCTCGTCAACAAGCTCGGTTATACACATGATAATATCCTTTTTGCAATGGAAGTGCTGTGGGATAGCTGCTATTACACATTATACGGCACATCTTTTTTTGACTTGTTTATGCACATGACAAAAGCATTGAAGCTGTCCCCATTTATGCACCACAAGAGGATGAGAAGTTTATGTGAAACTGTTGCCAAGTCATTTGAACATGGATTTAGAATATCCAAGTCCAAAGTCGAGGAAGATGAAGCAGAAGCAAAATGTCTCGAATGGTTAGAATACTTGGCTGATGAAGAAGGTATAGACATTCAACAATTGTTATCACGGCGAATGCATTTGAATGATAATGATGATGCATTTTCATTTCCCCCCAAACTTCGCAAGATAGAGGAAAAGCAACTTAACAACTTGTCATCATTTGATATCGTGAAGCAAGAAGGCACACTTCAAGAGATACAAGCAGCTATTGAACAAGGAGCGTTATCATTAAATGGTCGTGATCGAGGTGGTCTTCTACTTGCTCATTTAGGTGCAGCATATGATCGTGTTGATTTACTTGAGTGGCTAGTCCTCACCAAAGGAATGGATATCAAATCAATGGATGGGCAAAGTAGGACTGTCTTAGACGTTGCCAAGGCATCCAAAGCAACATCATCAACCAAATGGATCACCGAGTTACAAGCTAGGAGAACAATTGCATCATTTACTCAACAAAACTACCACCGCTTACTGGCAGTTCGAAAGTATCAAAGATTAATGAAGGCAACCACTACAATCCAAACAAGATACCGTGGTTATATGATTCGTAAGCTTTACTCTGGTATACTTGTACAACGACTAGAAGAGTCACAACGCTTCTCTGCCATATGGGGACATGTCATCCAGCAATATAATGGCATCAACTCGAACAAGGAGCCGCTCAATTGGTCTTCCATTCGAGAGAGTGTATCTGATATCATTCAAGTTGAGTTCACATATGATGATAGTTACTTTGAAGATACAGACGAGCAGTTGAGTAAAGCTTTGGAAGGGGCGTTGCAATTAGCCGATGATGTTGGGGAGGAGCAATCTATAGTTGACAATGAGAAGAGTAGTGCCGAAGTAGTTACAGAGGAGCCGTCTGATAGGGTTGTTGAGAGCACTAATAGTGAAGTATCTTGGCTATCTTTTCAAATGACAAGGTAAAAAGCGGTCAAGCTTGTTCTACCATATTTCATGAACACATCTCACACCTTCTCTCTTCTCCTTCTTTTTCTTTAGCCATGTTGTAAAGTTCCTCAAAAAGGGTGATCCAAAGTACAAATCATTCTTCGTTAGAAGGATGCAACAGTTAGGATCAGGTGAACGTAGTCGTATACTCCAGAAGCGACTCAAGGGCTCTCAGTCCACCATTTATGAGACATATCTCGAACAAAAGTCAGGGTTCCGTATCTTGTGGACAGAGGAAGGAGACAACATTGTCATCTGGTTCGTTGCCAAACACAAGGAGGTATCACGATTGATGCAACTCATCGATGATTCCAAGAGTCATACTGCCCGACAACAACTATCACACTCTATCATATCTGATCTACGAAATGAGAACTTACTACCATCACAAAGAGAGGCCAAGAAAGAGGTATTACTTGACGTCTTTAGTAACACACCATTGAAGCTGTATGATGTCAGTTATCAGAGTATTGATGATATTGCAACCTCTTCGTGGTCACCCAAGCTACATTTAACGGATGAGGAGCGAGATGTGGTGGAAGCGGATGGCACTGTATTGGTATTAGGGAGAAGTGGAACGGGCAAGACTGTCTGTATTTGCAATCGTATGGAGTATGACCGTCAAGTCTATGGACAAGATTCTACCTTCTCCCAACTCTTTGTTGCCAGATCGAAGCGACCCTGTCGTTATGTTTCCGAGGCAACGGGAAATAATCATGATACCAACTCATTTCTTACTTTTGATGAGCTTGTGTATGATTTGGAAACGTCGTTGCCTAGTCTTGAAGGGAGTGACAACTCATTCTTTCCTAGTCAAAGGGTTGACTTTATGAGATTTAAACAAGAATTCTACAATACTCAATCCTCAAGCTCATCCAAGGAGAAGAAGGTTAGTGCAATGATTCTATGGACGGCAATTAGAACATTCATCAAGGGTTCGATTGAGGCACATCAAAGTCCTGACGGTATCCTTCCGAAAGATGACTTCATTGCCGTGGAGAAGCTTGGCAAGAATAGGTGCAGAGTTCCATCTGAATACCGTGCCTCCATGTATGATGAGTTTCTCAAGTATGAAGAGTATAAGGCCAAGTTAGGGTTGTGGGACGATATTGATCGTATTCAACATTTACTTTCTCAACTGGACAAGTGCATGAATACCGAACCAGCCGTGTTTGATGACTTGAGGAAGAGTAAGATCTATGTTGACGAGGTACAAGATTACACCCAGATTGAAATACTCCTATTCTTCTACCTTGGCGGTCCTGGTGGTCTCTTCCTTGCTGGCGATCCAGCACAGTCGGTAGTAGAGGGCACTGAGTTTAGATTTGAAGAGATTCGTAGTGTGGGATACTTTGTCGCTGATAGTAGTGGAAATCGGGATCTCATACCTTCTAAAGCCAAGACTGTCAATGTCAACTTCCGTTCACATGCTGGTATACTTAACGCAGCTGGATCATTCCTCGACTATCTCTTCAAGTACTTTCCTGGTAGTGCTAAACAATTGAAGAAGGATTATGGTTTATTTCAAGGATCTCGACCTGGTGTGCTACATAAGGTCAAGACTAACCAACTGGCTACCCTTCTCTCCGACAAGTTGAATGGCACCGTAGTTCTAGTACATGATGAATCCTCAGACTACTGGCGTAAAGCATTAGGGGGATACAAGTTAGTATACGGTATTCGAGAAGCGAAGGGTTTGGAGTTCAAGTCAGTCATGATACTTGACTTCTTCTCCGAGCTTCCGTCTTCTCTTCACAAGCCTTGGCGGAACTTGCTATTGGATCGAGAAGGGCAAGACTTTGAAACTAAGTATCCTCTAGTTGGTACACATCTCAAGCTTTTATATACGGGTATTACGCGATGTATTGAACGGCTTTTTTTCGTCGAGACGAGCTCATCAATTGCTGGTGATACATTAGTTCGATGGCTTAAGCAGAATGCATTGGCAACGAAGAACAACATTAATGATATTGAATCAATGGCCATGACGTCTGATGAGTTCTTGAGCGAAGGCTTTAACAATGCAGAGCAGGCCGAGTCTGCAGAGGAACTTGATTTGGCATATGTTGCATTAGATCGAGCTGTTTGGTGCTTTGAGCAGGCTGACAACTTACCTCTTGCCGCTAAGGCACGGACAAATCGTCGAAGTATCAAGTTTCGTCTTGATCTATTGAAGGATAGCAGTGACAAAGAAATGGTTGAAGTAAAGGGTGCACAAATGATAGAATCTCTCACAAGAGAGGGTCTACTACTTGAGGTTATGAATGTATTCTACTCAATCAGCTCTTTCATGAGAGAGTATGCAAAGGAGCGACTGGAGAATGTGTTTATATCAAAGATTCGTCTTGCCTTAGCTTAACAATTGTACAAAGTATATAAGTAAACCTAGACCATTGAATAATTACAATTCTACTCTACTTTATTGCATCTTCTATAGACCAATATAACGATTACATTTCATCATTATTACTGCTACTCTTCTTCTTTAATGACTCCATAAAGGCGGCATTAGCCTGAGCTTTGATATCATCAACATCCATTGTCATTACTGTCTTATTACCACCTGATATTTCTAACCCAACACTATAAAATTGTGAACCCAATATGTGTACAGCTTCAGCTCGCCGCAATCTTTCCTCCCAAGATGATACGTCTGCATCATAGAATAGTTTACCACATGCTTCGTATAGTGTGTTGGATATATCAACATAGTTGATTGCCCATGCCATATCTAATATTGTTGGTATTGTGTTGGATAGATTGTCTTTTAGTAGCTCTTGGTCTATGTCAACTCGATTACTATCGGACTTTCTCTTGTTCTTATCACTGCTACTTCTACTTCTATCATGTCTGCTACTACTACGACGTTGGTTGGTATTCACATTGTTGCTTGGAGTAACTTCTGCTGATTCATACAATGCCCTTAAACTATGGCTAATCGTAGTAGTACAGATCTACCAACTGCAAACTTTCGTCGGATGAACAACATGTTTCGTTTGACATTACTAATTGGTCCACGCCATGATCCCAATACTGATGATCTATATCCCAAGAAGGCATCAGAACAGAACAACTTAGAAAATTAGGTAAAAATTAGCACTCTATGCAATTGCAACTACCCAGACAAGTTCAACCAATATTGGAGTCTTCATACGCCGATGATGTATAACCAGACAGCGTCGCAGTATAAACCACATGAGAGGGTTATCCTCCTTCCAACCTCATAGTTGGGAAATATTAGCTATTGAAAGCTAATAAGCCCTGTTCTAATGACAGGGATGGATATATAATTAAGTCCCGTCTCGATTGTGTGTTTCGACTGCTCCGTTGATTAGGCTCTCCATCATATCGTCTTCTGACTCCGTCTCAATCTCATTGCGTGGGCATCTCGTGCATCTCCGTACTCTCGGAGGTAGTGTCAAATCCAAACCATCATCTCCTTCGTCAGCATTTCCTTCCCTCTCCCTCTCACTCCTCAGTCGGCACGCTTCTCTAGCCGCTCTGATTGCCAATAACCAGTATTCCTGCCTTTCACCATTCGTCGTCTCTAAATCTTCTAAGTTCACTTCCAACAGATACTTGTCTTCCTCTAGTAATCCTTCCTCCCCAAGCTCTTGCTGCATCTCAATCTCCATCTGTATCTCTTCCTTCCTGAGAGAAGCCTTTGCTCCCGACACTGAATCATGTACCACTATGTTCCTATACAACCACTGTCCATGTGTGACTTCCAGCAGTCTCGTGACAAGTCCTGTAGCCCAGTACGTGATCAACTTTTTCGATCCGCAGTATCTCATCCATTGCTGTTGTAGTTCGGTGCATTCCTTGGAAATCATGCCCTCCATAAACCTACGCCAGCCAATTTTGTCTTGTGAAACTGCAAAATGATAGTACTTGTCATCCTTTCCGGAGCAGATCTCTTCCATTGTTACACCACCTCTCCCTCGAGCATATCTCACTATACAGTCTGCAAGTCCCGGATCAGTACTCTCTTGTTGTAGCCACAGTTCTAGCATGTCTATTGTCAGCATTAGCGCCTCCACCCTTCCCTCTTCGTCGCACTCAAGAATATGGGCACAGTCCTCCACCTTTCTACAGCAGCTTGGACACCATCTCTCTTGCGCCGTGTATTTTGACAAGTTCTTAAAGGTCGGTGCAATGTTCATTACTTGTTTGCAGGCCCAGATTTGAAACATCCGAGGAACCAGTTCGAGAGCTGCATACACATTATCCCAGTCTACCTCTTCAAACTGCTCCCTATCTAGCACATCGTATTCGTCGAAGAAGTCCTTTGCAAATTCTCTGTGAGCATGAAATCTAATGTGACTGGCCGTGTCGGAGGTCATCTTCTCTTCCCTAACAAACATGCAAATAGGTTCCAGCGGAAAGGGCTGTTGATCAGGTGGGTCGTCGGGGTCGAGATCCCACAGCTCGCACTTTGCACCATAATCCATTGCACTGTTGTAGCGTACTTCCAATGGCTGTGCGTTGAATTCTTCTGCTGTGGCGTTATCTATTGTGTGTGCACTCACGTGTGAAAAGTACCTCTTGAAGGAGAGGCTGCTGCAGTTGACCATGATTGTTTTGAGGATGTCAGAGTGTCTACATCTCGATGGTATTCTATGAGGAGGCAGATTCTCTACTCTTCCAAGTGCACCAAGACAATCTGAGAAGATGTGTACAGAGCCGTCTAGTGTGGGATTGACCTTGTTGATGCTTAGTAGTAGCAGGTGAATTGCAAGCAAACCAAGTAGCTCGCCTCTATAAGCACAAGCCGCCATTGTTTGTTCTGGAAAGGCACCTATCAGTCTGCCTCTGCCCTTGCTACATATTAACACGAAGGCTGCTGAATTGACATTTGGAAGGAGCTCCTTGATGTATGAGCCATCCGTCACTGCAATAAGAGAGTTGTCTCGAATCGCCTCTTCCAGCCACCCATCTTCTCCCTGGAGTTGTAACTTCTCCCACATCCACTCACTTCCCCATTCTTCTAGTACTTCCAGGAAGGTGGACGGGTGAGACGGACTTGGTGGTGGATCAGCCTTAGCTACTATTGCCATCGTATCGTCTCTGATGAGTTTCACACTGCAAATCTGACCTACTTTTTCCACCGGTTCATCCAGCCTCGTTCTCGTCCATCGATTGTGCATGTGGACAAATTGTTCGTCGGCGGACTTGAAGTATACATCCATCACGTCTCCCTTCAGGTGTAGCAGCCTTGGCCTTGAGTTCTCTTCGTTGTCATCGAATCTCCAATCCCACGTCTTGTAGCCTTCAGACTCGTACTCTCCAAGTCTAACTCCTGTAGTAATCGCAAGTAGTGCTTCCTTCCACATACTAAAGAAGGCACGTGGTGGCTTTTCTGTGGGAAATGTTAGACTAGACCACTTTTCTCCATCCGGCCTCTTCTCTAGATATTTCTTGTCCAATCTTCTCCCACTTGCATCCATCACGTCTGAGTAGAATACTACCTGTTGGTGTAGTCTGACCTTGTTCAGCTTGACTAAGTCAGCCTCATCAAAACCAATCTCCCGGAATTTACGCATTAGCCAGTCATCTCCCCGACGGGGGGGCTTTAAGGAGATGTTGTTCACTTCTATTAGAAAGTCAAACATATCAACCTTCTCCCAGAGTGTCTTGAGCCAACTATGTGTTACGAACTTGCCATATCTTGCGTAGGACTCTTGTAGAGGCTGCAGACTGATACCCAGTTCTATAATCAAGAACTCCATCGACATCTGAAGCTTGAGACCAACACTTGATTGGCAGCCGTAGTGTATCATGAGCTTGTTTGCTTGTGCCACTAAACACTCCACGCCAGGATGCGGGCAGCCTGCACCGTAAAAGCCTCTGCTCAGCTGTCGTATACCCTTCTTGACAGACCTCTTAATGCCTCCCATTGGAAGAATTTGATACCACTGCTTTTGTAGACAATCCGACAGTACCTCAAAGGAGGAGAGATTGCAGTTCAGTCCATACGAGACTTTCGGCCAGAAAGAAGCATCCAGCAAGAACCAGAGATTCCGACGTTGTACCTTCCCATTCTTGGCATTATCTATCCACTCTTGTGCTTTCTTGGCCATTTCTACATTGGCATCGTCCGACTTACCCGAGACACAGGTGAACACTCCTAAAGTTTCCTTAACCGTGTCAACTGAGGCGTGTTCTATCTGCTCAAAACTGCCGTCTGGGAGTGGTACCACTAGCTGGAAGTCTTCATCCTTCTCATTCTTCGCATACTTCCATGTGCCGTCCGCTTTCCACTTAAATGAGACAAGATGATAAAAACGCTTCTCAGGCTTGAGGGATCCACCAGTAGCGATAAGGAGTTGTCCCCAGTTCAAAACACTAGCCTGCATAGCCTCGTGAGCATCGTGCACCGTTTCTTGACCTTCTAAGTCGATGTGAATTAAGTCACAGTCATCCACGTAGAGAATGGCTGCCAGGTGCCCTGTTAGACGAGAGATTGGACATACAAATTTAGCCCCATGACCTTTCCTCTTGTGAGCGTTCAAAACGGTGATGCTAATAACTGCCCAGCCGGCCGGAGCTGCTCCATTTCCTTGACATAGTCCTTGAAACTTGACTTGTACCGAGGCCGGCGTAGTTTGTGGAATCTCCAAAGGCTGTGCGGAGGAAGTATTTCATGTCTTGTATCGATTCCAACATAGATTGTACAGCCTCCTCCGGCACTCCAAATGCTTGAAAGACTAGTGAAGCGATAGCATGAGCAATTCTGTCGTAACATTGCGCCGCATCTACCGAGCTCAGACTTGCAGGGATTCGTTTTTGACGTATTATGTCGTAAAAGAGTATCTTGGCTAGCGAGCCATCGTCAGCCATTCTTCCCTTCTCACTGAATATCTCCTCTGCCATGTACCCATACTTTCTGACGTTATACATCATTCTGTTGCCGTATATCTCCTTGTTAGCATAGTTGAAGTCGGCCTCCATCAGTAGGATAGAACGTAGCTTCTTGACTAGTGTACAGCCGAACATCTTCTCTAGCATGACAGACAGCCCTCTAGACCAACGTTTGGGCGCGATGCCTCTTCGCAGAGCAATTGAAGTGAAAAGAGCATGTAGATGTGAGACAATTGGACATTGTGCACCTGCTTTATAGTGCCCCATATGTAGCCCAGACTCTGAAGAGGAGGTTTCCTCTTTTGCCTTGCCCCATTTCTCCTGCCACCTTTCCCTCGTTATGAGCGTGCTGACCGATCTAGCAGGAACCGAAAGCCGTATACGAGCGCATTCTTCACATAGCTCCCTCGTAGCCTCATCGAAGTCGTCGGGATAGTCGTAAGTACCATCCAGTACAGCCTTAGCTGTGGGTGAGATTGCACAGTAGCCGAAGTCTCCTCGCAGTTTCCCTTGACAGATTGGTGCTTCCTCAGCTAGGAAGAATCTCTTCTTATGTATTTCGTTCCAGATTGCATCCTCTACCGCCGCTTTTGTGTTATGTTCTACTGGATCTGCACCAAATTCATCTTCAGAGTGCACTACTCTAACTCCTCTGCCTCGTTTGTGTTTACCCATCGCGTAGTTGAGACGTCTCCAGAAGGATCTATCTTTCTCCCGCTGGATGATGGCAAGAATCTTCTGTTCAGCTTCCTCATCCTCCCGATCCTGAGCAGCCTTAAGCCTCTCATTCAGATGTTTACGCCTATACTTCATACCGTGCTTCCTAAAGTACTTGCACTTCTCCTTGCAGACCCGTAGACGTAGGCGTATCTCTTGCAGTGACAGAGTGAAGGGGCTGTGAATCTTGCACCTTCTTGCCGCTCTTTTTAGGTTGCCTCTATTTCTAATCTTACCAGCATGAAATCTAAGCAGGGAACGATAGACTTGGCTCCTTCTGATCCAAATAGAGGCTTGAGGGGAAAATGGTATACGTCCCGACTTGATCCGACGGCACTTTTTCTCAGCGCTTAGCATATAGTCTTTCCTCTCGTCGTTGATCTTGTCCAGCTCTTCCGCTATTTCAGCTTTGCTACGACCCAGCTTATTATCGTGAATCTCGCCTAGCCGGTCAAATATCTTATGCCGGAGGAAGTTACCTCTCAACCTGACGAGATACTTGTCAACACAGTGTGGCAGTCTTGTATTCAGACGTCTCGCCTTGGGGAGTACGGCCTTTGGAGGCGCGTTTCCGATCAGCGTAGAGATAACGAAGTCAATCACAAATAGCCTGTGATCTCCAATACCATATCCAACTGGCATAACACAAGCGCTGGCAACCGTTATGTCCTTCGTAGCCCAGACTGCATCAATCGGCTTTGTGCCACGGAAGAAAGTTGCACCAATTTTCTCACCTGTAAAATCCCCAACGACCTCACTCATATCCAAGCCCGCCGCGTCCGTCAACTCCTTCCCCAGAGACTTATTATAGATATGCTCATTTGCATCCATTGCCAGTATGATTCTATCACCCTCAGCTCTCCATTTCTTCAGTTGAGCTACCAAGTCGTCTTTGAATTTCGTTCTTGGGCATGTTAGATCTTTTCTAGTGCTGATTAGAAAGCGCCTGTGCTGTTGATACGTCGTGCTCGATCCCCTCTTGTTGTTGTAACAGGGATTGTATCCACATACCAGCCTAGTCTTAAACCCATCTTCACCTGTTAAAGTCATTACCGACCATCTTCCAAGGCCTGAGTCATCACATCCGGATTGTTCCATATCTAAGTGCTGCACCAAATCTCCGAAAAGAAGTAGACTCGTACCCCCTTGCTGTACTCTACTCACATTCTCATGCACATTATGTCCCACCACTGACCTTACATCCGCTTCCCCGCCATTGAAGAGCTGACTAAACCCGTGTTTATTATCCTTGTGTTTCAGATTCTGCCTATGCTCTGAGAAGGCTGCCGCATCAACTTCCAATTCATCGAGCAACTCCTTGGCTTTATCTAACTTCTCATTCCCACTGATTCTATTGCTGATACCGTCTGGATTTTCATACACGAATCTCATGCACCCTTCACGTTTCTTTGCTGGCGGAACTCCATGTACTTTCAGTAGGTCGTCCGACACATGTAAAATCTCTTCTTGTTCAAGAGTCTTTGCCATAGTTGCGTTCATCTCCACGTCCCCTGACTCTAACTCTGGGTCTGTCATACCCTCTATTACTACTGTACCCGTTTCATCCAATGCCTCCTCAAATAGTTTGTCATCCGGATCTAGCTCTACCTTCCCATCCTTTCTAAACCTACTTGCACGATTTGCTAATGCCGCTAATACCGTTCTTTTCTTAGTTGTGTTCAATCTACCCCCTTGTTCATAATACTTTTTATTGCCATAATAATCCACTAATGTAATCTTACGTGTTGTTTCATTTCTTGTTCTAAATTTACCCGCTCTGCTTTGATTACGTTTACCCCTCTTTTTATTTGTTTTATAATATCCCCGATGTTGAGTTGTCTTGCGCCTAGATTGCCCAACATTATTACTACCCCGTCTACATGACGCTTGTCGCTGTACCCTTCCCGTAGACTTATCAGAAGGGTAGCTGGTGTCAACTATCCCCCACCCGCCGCCTCATGACGTGCAGGACTAGCATCACCAGCTTTCGAGGTAACTCCAATTGGAGATATGGCACCAGCTTCTGGAGGTGCACCCTCTACGTCCTTAGCAGTGGTCTCTTGAGACGACTTACCAATCTCATCAACAGGTCGGGAACCTTTGCAATTGCTTGTTGACATTATTATTGTTGTTATTGAGGCTTCTTTATTGATATAATGGAGCCATAATCTGAGGGATTAAATAATTATTATTGTTGTTTGATGTTAATTTGTTGATGTATTCAATCTGAGACAATCTTTGCTATAATTTGCTATTGATTGGTTATTGCATTAATTGACGGTACACCTGAATTAAACTGGATTAATTAATTATTATTGTTGTTGTTAAATGTTAATTTAATGTTGATATATTCAAATCTGAGACAATCTATTGCTATTTACTATTGATATTGACGGTATACCTGAATTAACCGCGGCCTACAGATATTATGAGAGTCTTATCAATTGAAATTATTAGTGCTTTTCCACTATATGCCTTGGGTTTGGTGAATTTTGTTGTGATGCAACAGCCCGGACTGGCGTAATTGCGACGATGATATCTTACTAGAGAGGGCGGTATATAATGTGCCGACACACACGATTGTTGATTATGATCAGATAAGTTTATAGATGTAATTTTGTATTGTTACGCCGAATATTGAATGACGACTCGTTAATTATATTGTGTAATTTTGGCTTAATTTTGCTATTTTATTTTCAAGTGACTAGTCTAGACGAAAAGTATCCCAAGAAGGCATCAGCCTCAACAATAAGTGCAGGACCAATAGCAAGTAAGAATGAGGCTCCATACGACGATGACGAGTCGCCACCTTTGGCAATTTGTACAGCCTCTTCCCAACATCCATCCTTAAAGGCATCTAAAGTCAAGTATCCATCGACATAGTCGGATATACGGCTTCTTAAATGTATAGCAATATCAGTTTCCCGTTTCCGTCGTTTCAGTGCAGCCTCGTTCCAACCAAAGGCTGTCTTGATATCCTCCCATGATTCAAATGAAGATGTTCTACCACCACTATTGCCAAGTTTCAACAATGCATCAAAGGTAGTTGCCAAACTTAGCTCGCCAATGTAGGGTTCAACTTGTTCCGATCCAAATAATATAGCAAAGAAGACAATTGGATCTATCATGAAACCATCACCGTTCATTCCATCGGGTGATTCAGGATCAACTTTTCTACCTGAAGTGTCATACTTGTGACGTTTATTTGGATCTGATAAAGTTTGATATGCAGCAGAGAGTAAACGAAAGTTCTCTTCGGCATTTGCATCATCAGGATTCTTATCTGGATGTATAATTCGTGCCTTTTTGCGATATGCTGATCGTATCTCCGAGGGTGATGCATCTGGTTGTATATCTAATAGATCGTAGTATTCTGTACTCTTGACTCTTCTTCGTGATGAAGATGATGTACTTCTACCACTACTACTGCTACTACTCTTAATCTGCTCTTCCTTCATCAACTTATTAATCTCATCAATATCATCATCTAATCTATATTCCAACCACTCTCGTTTCATATCATCATATACTTTACAATTCACAAATCCATCCATAATTGCTTGAGGAGTTTCAATTATCCCCCTAGCAAATTGATATATACCAACAATCACACCATACAATGGCATGACTATACCTAATGTAGATCCAGTTAATATACCACCAATGAAACCAATTATGCCATACTTTAATCCACCAATTGGTGTTGCAATAAAGGCAGTTAATCCGTAGAAGGTACCACGAAGTGTATTTGATAATGACATTTTGAATCCTTCGAGTATATCTCGTGGTTTTTGGGTATTGAATAATGATGGTAGAGATGACATATCGAATGATGATGTTGTGTCTCCGTCGTTTTTATTATTAGTGGTGTATGAGTTATAATCATCTCCAAAGTATTGTTCTTTGAATTGTTGTCTTTGTTCTTCTCTTTGTTTTCGTCTCTTCTCTCGTTCTTCTTGACGACGTCTTTTACGATCTGTCGATGATGTCGGTACTGCTTCTGTATATTGTATTATAGATTTAGGGGATAGAAGAGATATCAGCAGTATACATGGTGCCGGTATTGATATCAATTGAGAGGAGGATATGTGGAATGTAAGAAGAATGACAACGAGCCCGAATATCTTTTTTGAAGACATGATATGTGTCATTAATATGAATTATCACATCATTTACGAGAGAGATTGAGAGATCATTGTAGTATTAATAAGGTGCACCATCTACACTATTATGACTCTTCTTCTATCAATCTTAAGAGATGAAAGAGTACCCTAAGCTTATACCCTTCTTCCTTACTCTTCCGTTTAAAATCTTCTTGCAATTTTTCAATGGGAATTGAGAAAGAATAGTGAGATACGTGTCCACATTAACGGCCATTTGAGACAGGAGACGTCATAACCGTATTCCCTTTCAGAATTAATATCTTTGTGTCGCATCGTGTTATTTTGTACCGGGCCGTTTTGAGCCACACAAATTGAAGAACAACCTTTTCACTCGAGCCACTCATTTGCAATAGATTAGATGCTCGTACATTTTAATAGAGACCATCTACGGAATGGTAATGATCTCCTCTTCATGATTAGTGTATAAATAATCTATGAAACATTCGCCTTCTAATGATACCATACAAGATACAAGGGAGTACCCTAGAGTATCCATCGGCATAACTTTACATACTCATATCTTTATGAATATATGTGTTATGAAGGTGAATCTTAGCCCTCTGAGATCAGGAGAACGAGATCTACACGTTTATGATACTTATATCGTATAATATCGACCTCGAAATGAAAAGTACTCAACTCAAGCAAGTGCTACTTTTTGCAAATCACCACCGGAGGTCAATGTTTTGGTAGTGGAGATGAACTCATCAGATTGACATGATAAGACCACCAAAAGAATCGTAATCAAATTCTACATCAAACTAAAGTATTAACAATATATAAGACATTCACAGCTCGACTTCGTCTCGCAAGTAAAGTTTGAAAGTTTGAGAAACATATAATATAAGAGAAACACAGCTCATGACTTCGTCATTCGCATCATACAGTCAACATTGATCGTCGATGTCTAATGCTTGGTTGGCATAGCCCTACGGGCACTATCAAAAGAGAAGGATTCATCATCTCCTAACGTCGATGATTCATCCTTCTCTGATGGTTGGTATGTTTGGAAGTAGAAGAAGGTTGATTGGATATTGTGTTTGATGATTTGGATGGATGATGTAGCAGTAGCAGCAAAGCTGCTTCTACTCCATCACCATCCAAATCATGCTGGTTGGTACGACTGTTGTTAATGCTAATAGTTATGATGATGGTAATGTTATTTGATACGGTGACAGTATAATGTTAATTGGTATGTTGTTTATATGGATTGTTGATACGAATGCGGAGCATGAGTATCTTCTTCTCTTTCTTACATCATGGAGCGAAGCGACTATGATGTAAGTGAAGGAGGCAGCTTGCTGCCGGATGAACAGACGAACCGAAGGTGAGTCTGTTGTATTATATAATCGACGACGACTGAGCGGCAGCGAAGGAGGAGGAGATCAACAATAACGAATGAGCGTAGCGAACGAGTATGATGTTGATCGTAATAATGATGATGATGATATTAAATATTAACCTCTGAAGAGTAGATGCTATTAGAGCATAGCTCTTATGGCTGCCGCCGGCTCCAAAATCTGACAAAACTACCCTTGCTCGAGTTGAGTTGATTGACAAAAGGTTGTTATTTGGCCTTCTAACTACCACCAATGGATAGAGCTTGATGAGAGGATCATTTCACACTAAGAATCAACTTGATCGGGGTAGTATAAGAGAAGTTATGACTACTTTGATGGTTGAGATATGTTATAAGGGTACTACCTTGGACGAGTATTATGTTCACCACCTCCATCATCACCACCACCACCAATGACAACTTGGTAATGTCACACAACCTACCTACATACTACTTTTCACCACAATGTGGGTAAGAAGAGCAGTTACACGTGATATACTATTTTAGTATGTTCTAAAGGTACTACCTTGGGTATTATTATATACAATACAAGCTTGGTATGATGGGATTGGTGGTGGTAATGGATATTATCAACTACATATCACATCATATCTCAGTTTGAGTCTAACGGCTGAAGGATACCGAATTTTGTTGGTAGGATATGGTTGTCAATTAAATATAAGTGGCTGTTATACCAATAACACACATCAACACTCGATCATTATGCTTGTAAAGTGTGTGGTGATTTGATATATACGTTGGTGTAGAGGTATGTAGTAGAGTTCAATAAAACAAAAGGATACCCCTCCCCACTCGAGGCTTTGGGATCATAGTTAGTGGGAGTGGTAATTGGTGATCTATGGTGGTGAAATCCATCTCTATTATTGATCCGTGGTGAACTGTATACTTTGATTGATGTACGTCCTCACTAACTACTGAATGATAACGTTGGTAATGTACAAATAGTTGGTCGTATAGACATTTTTCGTGGTGGCTCCACCAATTAAAAAGTAAGACCACGAGTATGAACTTCCTCCTTACCATAGCCATTCTATATACTATAATCAGTTTGCAAAGCTATTGATTCGTTTGTCATCATGTGTATACTTTGTGTTGTTTTGAATGCAGAGTCTAATGCTTTACTACTCCGTGTTGATCAGTAGGGGAATCGTTTCATATCATATCACACACCACCACTACATTTCATCATTATCACTACCCTCTCTACTCTTCTTCTTTAATGACTCCATAAAGGCAGCATTAGCCTGAGCTTTGATATCATCAACATTATCCGTCATCATTACTGTCTTATTACCACCTGATACTTCTAATCCAACACTATAAAATTGACTACCTAATATGTGTACTGCTTCAGCTCGCCGTAATCTTTCCTCCCAAGATGATACGTCTGCATCATAGAATAGTTTGCCACATGCTCCGTATAATGTATTGGATATATCGACATAGTTGATTGCCCATGCCATGTCTAATATTGTTGGTATTGTGTTGGATAGATTGTCTTTTAGTAACTCTTGGTCTATGTCGACTCGATTATCTGACCTTCTCTTGTTCTTATCACTGCCACTTCTACTTCTATCATGTCTACTACTACTACGCCGTTGATGATTGATACTACCTCTACTTCCATCATTCGAAGTAAACTCTGCTGATTCATACAATGCCCTTAAACTATGGCTAATCGTACGTAATACAGATCTTCCAACTGCAAACTTTCGCCGGATGAACAACATGTTTCGTTTGACATTACTAATTGGTCCACGCCATGATCCCAATACTGATGATCTATACCCCAAGAAGGCATCGGCCTCAACTACAAGTGAAGGACCAATAGCAAGTAAGAATGAGGCACCATACGATGATCCGCCGCCGCCTTTGGCAATTTGTATAGCCTCTTCCCAACATCCATCCTTGAAAGCATCTAAAGTCAAGTATCCATCGACATAGTCGGATATACGGTTTCTTAAATGTATAGCAATTTCAGTTTCACGTTTCCGTCGTTTCAAGGCTGCCTCGTTCCATCCAAAGGCTGTCTTGATATCGTCCCATGATTCAAATGTAGATGATGATGCACCACTATTGCCAAGTTTCAATAAAGCATCAAAGGTAGTTGCCATACTTAGTTCTCCAATGTATGGTTCAACTTGTTCCGAACCAAATAGTATGGCAAAGAATACAATTGGATCCAACATGACACCATCACCGTTCATTCCATCGGGTGATTCAGGATCGACACCTCTACCCGAAGTATCATACTTGTGACGTTTATTTGGATCTGATAAAGTTTGATATGCAGCAGAGAGTATACGAAAGTTTTCTTCAGCATTTGGATCATCAGGATTCTTATCTGGATGAATAATTCGTGCCTTCTTACGGTATGCTGATCGTATTTCCGAGGGTGATGCGTCTGGTTGTATATCTAATAGATCATAATATTCTGTACTCTTGACTCTTCTTCTAGATGATGATGACGATGATGTGCTACCACTACTACCCTTACTCTGTTCTTCCTTAATCAATCTATTAATCTCATCAATATCATCATCTAATCTATATTCCAACCATGTACGTTTCATATCATCATATACTTTACAATTCACAAATCCATCCACAATTGCTTGAGGTGTTTCAATTATCCCCCTACCAAATTGATACATACCAACAAGTACACCATACAATGGCATGACTATACCTAATGTAGATCCAGTTAATATACCACCAATGAAACCAATTATGCCATACTTTAATCCACCAATTGGTGTTGCAATAAAGGCAGTTAATCCGTAGAAGGTAC
>Ga0214478_100729_pt1 | contig 18557 bp, 18 predicted proteins | sample M1_20Mar14CPVII9_2_FD_178001 | JGI IMG/M metagenome (GOLD analysis project Ga0214478, IMG submission 178001) | Marine eukaryotic communities from Monterey Bay, California, United States - M1_20Mar14CPVII9sort6BwellD7 | ecosystem: Environmental > Aquatic > Marine > Unclassified | place: USA...
GAGATGATAATTCCAAACCTCCACCAAATCCCAATAATCCTCCAACTAGTTCTGGTATGAAGGCTTTGTCTGCTGCTGCTGATTCTTTACTTGCCGATTATGTACGAAGTACAACAACTTTTGATGGCGGTTTGACAGCTATGCAACAGTGATTGCTTCGTATATCATCTATTTATATAACATCATATGCTAGTATGAATTGGCAAAAGGTGATCGGTAGTATTTTCACAATTATTGCAATACTATCATTGAATATTTTTTCTTGCATGAAACGTCATCATTATCATCGATTAGGCGGTATATACATTATGCTAGTTGCAATACCATCATTATATAATTGTTTTGTATCTGCATTTACATCAACTTCAAATTATAATAGATATCAAGCAACAACTATACAGCCACAACAAACTTCACTCCTCCACTACTCGACAATCAATATTGAAGAAGAAGCACCAAGAGATATTCAATCATTTGAAGAATGGGCATTATATAATGGTATACAACGAGCAGATGGGTTTCAATTAGTTGGTGAAGATATTGATGGTTTCCTGGATGTATCGGCCTACACCACACAAGACATGCCAGCGGGCTCAGATGTGCTTTATATACCAAATGAAATGATATTAAGTTCTACAAAAGCAATGGAAGAGTTTGGAAGAATACCAGAAGCGGAACAACTGCTAAGAGATGCCGGGTATGAAAGTGAGATACGGCATTACTATCTCATGCTCAAGATACTATCAGAATTGGATAAAGGAGAGAACAGTCCTTACTATTTGTATTTTAACTCTTTGCCTCGCTACTTTGCGAATGGAGCAAGTATGACACTCTTCTGCTATACATGCATACCGCCATTGGTGGCATCTTTATGTAAAGAAGAGAGAGCACGGCTTAACAATCTTAGTATCAAACGACCAGTACAATTCATAAGTAATGAAGTTAAAGGCGATGCAGAACTGTGGAAGTGGGTATTCCAAATAGTATATACAAGAGCATTCAATGCAAATGATGGGTCTCTCAACATTGTTCCAATGGGAGATTACTTTAATCATGGAACGGAAAACGAAATCTGGTCGACGTATGATGAAGCAGGTAACTGTTATGTACAAACAACAAAAGATGTACCTGCCAACTCGCCTCTGAGGATGTCATATGGCGACGCTACGAATCCTTCCTTTCTTCTAGCACGTTATGGGTTCTTAGATGAAACATCTCCAGCTACGTTTTGTAAGATCTTACCGTCACATGTAAGTCAAGAGATGAAAGATATTGGCTATGCACACAATCGAATGCTTTTTTATAAGGATACAGGTGAAGTATCAGAAGAGGTGTATGATATATTATTATACATGGCATTGGGCGAGATGGATACGTCAGTACAGCAAAAGTTCTACCAAGCACATATGCAAGCTGATTATGCAACAAAGCAAGCAATACATGAAATGTATACGCCACAAACGATGCAAAAGCTATCAGAACATATAGAAACCTTTCTCGGTGAGCTTGAAAGTTTGGAGAAGAAGGGTGAGTATGGTGGAAAGGTGGCAGCTGAGGATCATCCACGCCTTCCTTTAGTCTTGAGACACAACGAGTTTGTAAGACAAACATTCTTAACTGTGAGATCGGTGCAAGGGCTTGATCAAAACAGTTATGTTTAGAGCCATAAATCATGGATACCTTAGATAGAAATGTTCATCCATCAAATGAGTGTAGAAAGTAAAGTAGGAATAGGAATGTATAATGACAGTAATATGTGGATCCTCTTCTGTGGTATGTAAAGACATACAGCAGATTTAGTTAGCTTCTCTCTCAAACACTCAGTCAAACAAGTAGGCTTGTGGGTTTAGTGCGCATGTGCGCGCGCGCACATTTAGCAGGATCTTCGAGGCCATAAAGTACCCGAATATAGGGTATAAATAGGGAAATATGGGCATATTTGGGTATAATTACCCGTATTTGTACCCATATGTGCGGCGCACGTGCGCCGCGCGCACGGTAGCCTCTGAAAATGCGCACTAAACCCACAAGCCTACAAACAAGTCCTCTACACATGGTCTGTCCGTCGTTTGACCTCTAATTAGTGGGCAATAAATGACGAGTTTTGAGTGGGTAACATACATAGTGTTGACTAGTCTTTATTAACTATCCTATTGATCCTAAATCCTTTAATATGCCGCCAAAGAATAAGAAGAAGGATGCCGATAGCGGTGCCGATGACAAGTTTATGCGAGCGGCTCGCTTTGGACGTGTTAAGAATGATTTAAGAATGGGCTTTGTTGGACTTCCAAATGTAGGAAAATCTACGCTTACAAATCTACTAGCGGGTGCATCGCATGCTGAAGCTGCCAACTATGTAAGTGTGCTGTATTATGTATGAAGTCTATAATCGATCAGTGTAAAGTTTGGTATGAATTGTATACACGATACACACTCACACTTCTTTGCAATACAAATTATGTGCATATCATATGCACTTTTCAAAATAATATAATAATGAATACTGAATACAGCCATTCTGTACGATTGACCCTAACATGGTACAGGCAATTGTTCCAGATCAAAAGTTTAAGTACTTGGCAAATACTTACAAGCCACCTAGTGTAGTACCAGCGGTATTAAAGATTGTAGACATTGCAGGTCTAATTAGAGGAGCTTCTGAAGGTGCTGGATTAGGGAATGCATTCCTCTCGCATATTGCTGCTGTAGATGGCATCTTTCATTTGGTTCGTGCATTTGAGAGTGATGATATTGTTCATGTTGATGACTCTGTTGATGCTATTCGTGATCTTGAGACTATCCAATCAGAATTATGTTTGAAAGATAAACAGACTATGTCAACCGTTATTGAAAAGGAGAAGGATAGGATTCGTAAGGAAAAGGGTATGGCAAGAAAGGAGGATCCAAAACTTTCGGATGTATTCCAATCGGCATATGACAAATGTATGAAATTAATCGAAGCAAATACCCCCGTTCAAACTTGTGAGGACTTTACAATGGGCGAAGTAGATGTTATTCGTGAATTTGGATTGAGTGAGTTTACAACGAGTAGTCGTTGAGTTATATTTGTATAGATCCATTTTCATCACTCACAAATAACCTTCACATACCCCCCAACATACAATAGTCACTACCAAACCACAAATCTACATTGTCAACATGTCAAAGAGAAACTTCTTAAGAAAGGGTAATAAGTGGCTACCAAAGATTCAAACATGGGTTGATGAGCATGGTGGAGGACAGATTATTCCCATGAGTTGTGAGTTTGAGCAAGAGCTGATGGACTTGGGGGGTGACAAAGACCTGGAGAAAGCCTTCATCCAAGAATGTGAGGAGGAAGTGAAATCAATGGGACTATCAGGACCTGGGTTTGCTGTTAAATCGGTTGTACCGCGTATCATTCGTAGTGGTAGACAGTCATTATGTCTGCAATCATTCTACACTGCCGGACCAAAGGAAGTTAGGGCCTGGACGATTATGAAGGGAACGCTTGCACCGCAGGCGGCTGGAGTCATTCACTCAGACTTTGAAAGAGGGTTCATTAAAGCTGAGGTTGCCAATTTTGATGATTTCAAAGCACTTCATAAAGGTGAGGCAAGTATGGCAAAGTGTAAAGAGGCTGGCAAGTACAGACAAGAGGGAAAGAGTTATGTCATGCAAGAGGGAGATATTGTAGTCTTTATGCACAATACGACAGCATCCAAGAAGAAGTAAAAGTGCAGGAATATGGAATAATAGAGGCTATTAAGATTAAGTGCTACCTCTACATTATTTTGCGTGTATATTTTATACTTTGGGGGTTGATGGTGATGTGGGCGTTGTGTTTTCTGTTTCGACATTCTCAAGATCCAACCTATTAGACGCCTTTCTACTGAGTTCAGTCTCCCACATGGTTCCATCTAACCACATGTTCAATTCTTGTTCTGGCATATCCGAACCGTGAGCGCCAAAGTTTCCACTTACGGTGGAAAATGTAGTACTAAACTCATCAGCATCTTTGTAAACTCTTCCATTGGGGTACACTCGAACAGCCATATCACGAGATGTACATGGCATTGAGCCATCGGGGTCCCACATCTTGTTCAGACCAAATAGTGAAAGCATTTTAATTGGTCGTCGGGCCATTTTTGCTAGAGTATAGGCGCCTGAAAATACTGGCATCATTCCTTGTTCGGGTGTTGGATTTGGTTGACCTTCCGGCAGTATCCCGATATCAAATCCCTCATCCATAGCTGTCTTTGTACTTTTGAGCATCTGTTTAAAGGATTTCATATCATATTCATTGTCATTCCCATTACCGTTGTCAGCCATGTCAACAGGGATAAAGCCACACATTTTGCATAACAAACATGTGATGGGATTTGATTCTAAACCTTTCCAATATAATATCTTGATAGGTCTACGATTCTTTCCCCTCATTTTATTATCCAAGGCCAACATGAAGAACAAATCCAGTAATGAAATGTGATTACAGACCCATATAGTTGGCTCTGGATTCTTCAATTGGTCGTCATCAGTATCAACTATCACACGTTTTGATGCAAATGGGAAGATACGCATTAACCATCGACTTGTAAATTGTGCAACTTTAAGACTCCACTTTTCCTTTCTAATTCTATCAATTAGTTTTGCTCTATAAAGTATGTAGATTGGGGATAAAGTTAATGGTAATGCTATACACATTGATGCAATATAGGATATCATTAATGTTTGCACTATCTTTGATTGTATCTTGTTCAATGAGTGTTGATGTGGTTTTGTTGAACTTGAAGGACGAGTAATATCCATAGATGAAGCAGCTGATGATTTCAATATGTTTTTGTTATAATATCCATTATTTCTACCATACGTTTGATGGCGGACACTGTATGTTGGTATATTATTATCATGTCGTACATTGTGAACTGCTATAGTTGCTGCCGGAGATATCAGTCCTTCAACTTGCAAGGCTAATAATGCAGATAATAGGATGATAATTATATAATGTATGATGTGCTGCATGTTTCCTGAATATATTATAATATTGTATGTATATTGTAATAGTATGTGTTCGTTCGTTAGGAGTTGTATTACTTTTGTTGAAGCTGTTTATTGGTATCCTTATTGCAATTGAATTGTACTAAAATATCAATTATGCTTATCCTGTCAATTGATAGTACTATACCTTCCTCATATTTGTCAGCACAGACCACACTTTTATAGAACAGAGACAACTTTTTGTCAAACAATCGTTTGCAGGAAGGTGCTGGGTTATGAGCTCAAGAAGTATAATGTCACTCGACCAGCACCATTTGATAGTCTTGCTCTAACACACTTAGGTCTAAAGTTTCTATGAGGTATTCATGAAGTCGTGTCTTGATCTCTCGTCTTTGTGGTTGTTTGCCAAGAAGGTCAAGCTGAATGATGCATGGTCAAAGCTCATAATTAGAAGAAGAGTTTAATAGGAAGAAGGAGATAACAAAACACAACTAAGAAGATGACTTTCGAAAAGCAACTACAACCAGCAGCGAATGCGTTTGGAGAAACGTATCTAATAGAATCGTGTGAAGCTACACTTCGGGCATATTTTGCCTTATTTGATGGTACACCAAAAGAATTTTACCCAGAAATTGAGCACTCGTCGAGACGTAGTAAAGGATACACATAAGAGGTATGTCAAGAAAGGAATAATGATACATCTAATCCACCTGAAGAGAATTGGTCTCAATAGGATCGATCTAAAGTTCAAATCGGAAAACAAACGACTGGGTGTACAAGGAAACCGAGTTACTGAGTTGATTTACACAATAGAAGATGGAATGATTGTTCAATCTCAGGTAGTTGATTCATCTCTTGTTCGTTATATGCATGCTCGATGCACTAGTGCCATTCTGAAGCATGTCCCTTGCGTCTAAACTTCCCGATAATGAATAATCAATGTTAAATGATCCTTATATAAAACACTCAATATATGAATCTGACTCTTGTGGTTGATGATACTGTTTTGTTCTGAGATCCAACATCATGCAGATGGTACTTCGACTTCAAACAATCCCTGTGTTGTTACCTCAAAGGGAAGATGTATCCTCTTTGAGACGAGACTCTTTGTGAGCATTGCGGTACGAGCTGAAGCTGTATGAACTGGTAGATTATGAGCAGTACTACTACCACTGTACTGGTGCTGCTGATTTTGTTGCAATCGATGTTGATCATCATCGTGTTCTAATACAATCCGAGTAGTAACACAATGCTGCCATGCGGTTCCAAGCGAAGCCGAGAACTCTCCATCATTGCCTCGACCTGAATCCAACCTAGCTGACATACTACTAACCGACCCTACTTGATTAACTACCACTACAGCTAGTTGATAATCATACGCCAATTGTTTCAACTTCTTTGCAATTTGAAAGATTGCAGTATTTCTCTGAGCTGCAATGTTGGTTGAAGAACTTCCCATCATATCAAAGTCTCGTTTGATAGGTGCTGCAATACTATCGATAACGATCAGACGAACGGGCAACCTTCTACAAGATGATATATTATCGTTTGTTGACTGCTGCTCTTTTGCAGTTGAATTCCTTCCAATAATTTCCTCTTCCAACTGATCCAGATGTTCCAATAACTCACTAGTAGTAAGCACTTCTCGCACAGTAACATTTTGAAGCATTTGTTGTGTAATATCATTTGCATGTTGCTGTTGCTGCTGTTGCTGCTGCTGTTGTCCAGAACTACTTTGTTCCGCCAGAGACCTCTCATAGGATATATCTTGTAAACGGTTTAGATTCAATTTCTTCTCTGCATCAATAAATATACATCCGCCATTGTACTTGGTCCCTGCTAAGAGGGTAAGTTGCTGTGAAAGGTGTGTCTTGCCTACACCTGCTCTACCAACTACTTCTGTAATAGAACCAATTGGCACACCTCCTTGTAAACATTCATCTAATGTTGTTAAACCCGTTGGTATTTTTTGACATGTAGATTGATTCAATCTTTGGATAATACCCAATGCAGAGATTGATTGTGCTGAGCATTCACAATGTATACGAGATAATAATATGTTAACCTCTTTGTATGTCAAACAAGGGTCAACTTTGGAAAGTAATGTTGTTGGTGCAAGTCTTAGTAATTCTCTAACAGTTGTAGCTCCGTCGTCTGAAGTATTATTTGTTTGTAACTTTGCAATAATCTGCTGTCGCAATGATGATGCATCAATGGTAGGGTTTGCTGTAGATCGAGGACTTGATAGCAACTTTTCAAATAAATGAAGTGGAAGGTCGGATATTCTAATATCGTTACTACTGCTATTAGCAGCGGCGGCGGTGGTTGTTCCTAAGGCCATTGTTATTAGTACCTCTCCATTAATATTAATTTACTCAGCTACTTTGCCTGCATTAACAATACCTAAAGAGTTTGATCAGTGATAATAATAAAAGAAGATATGGTTGGTTGGTGATATTGTAAAAAGTAAAATTGATAAAATGAAAAGTGACATTTAGAATACTATTCTAACTGGTACTTCTTCATCATGAGATGGCGCAATACGATACATATAATCTCTTTTCCATCATTCCAAATGTAAGCATATTGTCAAAACGTTTACCGTCCCGCTTGCAAATCAAATAGATGACATAAAGTGTTGATAAAGAGTTGATTATATCACAAGAGCTATTATATCGTCACCAATATCATAATTTATAAAGCATGCTTACGAAAGAAGAAGCTCACTGGAATTCATTCCGTATTGCAGTTGGTAGTTTACAGCAAACTTTGTTAGAGTCAAACCCTCCACAATTATCTGACTATGTTAGAAATGGTAGTAGAGATAGCAGATGTAGTAATCATACAGATGGTAGAGGTATTATTGGAATACACGAGCAAAGCAGAGATAAAAGGCATAATACCAAAACAAGTATATCAAACTCACAATCTTCAATAATAGACGATACATCTTGTCAAGAAAAAAACAGTAGTAGTATGCCCAAACATCAAAATGTGATATCAAAGAGTAGCAATAAAACTTGGGATGATAGACATGATGAAACATCTCAAAGGCATGAGAATAAAGATCTTGAAATAAATAGCTTGGAAGTGAATACAGATGTCATACTAACTGGATTAGAAGAAGTGAGCAAAAATGTATTGCACAGTAATAACAATATGATAGTCGGTGGAGGAACTACTAATAATCTTATATCACCAACAAATGCAACATCACATGCATCCCATACAACAATGAATGCATTATCTGTAGCTGAACAGAGTTTAGTCGAGACTAGATTAAAGTTGGCAATGACAGAATCAGAAAGAGATGAGTTGGAGTTTCAATTGATACAAAATAGTTAATAAGTATGAGTTGCAAAACATACACATGCCGATGTGTCATGTTATGTGATACCTATATGAGTAAGAAAGTGGTCTATATATAATGACGACTGATAACTGGTTGTAGCTAAGGTACAAAATAGATTCTAATCAGGTTAAGATACGTATATGTTTATACTATGTACTCGCAATAATACACGTATCTTTTTTGTGGGGTATCTTCTATTTTGAAATATGTGATCAATCAATCATATACATAAATCGGGACAGTACTGATACTGTATATGTGAATAGATATAGCAAATACAAAGAGTAGAGTAGAGTTGTCGTCAGTGTGATTAAGTTTGAGCAATGACGACTCGACACGCGTTACAAAAAATATGTCTCATGGAAAATCTTTTTTCTCCCCCTTATAGAGCTGTAGCGCAAGCCTCAACTATTGCAATAATATAATAAATATACTCTAAACTATCACTATGCCCTCATCATCTACTCCAGGATCAGTTCTTCTAGCCCCTTCACCGGCCGAACAAAAGTATGATTTCAAATACTATCTTGCAAGCGCAGCTTCTGGAGGTATATGTTGCTCGATAACACATGGAGCTCTATGTCCAGTAGATGTTGTTAAAACTCGTGTTCAACTAGACCCTGTTAAATACAATTCAGGATTAATCGGGGGTATGCGTCAAGTAGTTGCCGAGGAAGGTGCTATTGCATTAACAACCGGATTAGGTGCCACTGCATCTGGATACTTTGTTCAAGGTTGGATTAAGTTTGGTGGTGTAGAATATTTCAAGATTCAGGCATTGAATGCTGTGGGAGAAGAAAAGGCTTGGAATAACAAGACGGCGATATATTTAGGTTCTTCTGCGGCTGCTGAAACTATTGCTGATATCTTCCTTTGTCCTTTGGAGGCCGTGCGTATCCGTTCTGTATCTGACCCTAACTTCTGTGACGGTCTAGCAGATGGCTTTGGGAAAATGTTAAAGGCAGATGGTATTGGAGGATTCTATGCTGGTTTATTCCCCATGTTTTTCAAGCAGGTTCCGTATACAATGGCTAAATTTGCTGTGCAAGGGGAGACAGCTGATGCAGCATACGCTTCCATGGGAAAGACTCCCTCTGAACTTAGTTCTTCTACCAACCTTGCTATATCTTTAGGATCGGGTGTTATTGCAGGAGTTGCCGCTGCTATCATTTCACACCCAGCAGATACATTACTTTCTAAGATTAACAAGGCCGGTGCTGGTGGAGATGGACCAATGATGACACGTATGATGAATATTGCAAGGGAAGTTGGTTTCGTCAACTTGTGTACTGTTGGTCTCTTACCTCGTTGTGTTATGATTGGTACACTCACTGCTGGGCAATTTGGTCTCTTTGATACAGTAATGCCGTTATTGGGTGCTTCCAAATTCCACTTCCATGATCCAAACTCTCATTGAGTATTTGTTGACTTGGAAGATAAATGTGTATATTTAGAGATGTGCTTATATAATGTGATAATTGTACCATGTTTTTAGAAGAGATTTAGTATCCTATTTGCAATACTACAGTTTATAACTTACAATATACTAGGATTGCCATGTTACCCATCTCCATGTACGTTTATACCATCTATTTCTGTCTTCTCTCTCTTTCTTCCTTCTCTCGAGTATCTCCTCTGGTCTTTCAATGCGTTTTGTATTGTCAAAGTCTACTGTTTGTATTCTCTTATTCAATTTCTCCACCATTTGATCACGTTCTGAATCAAGTCTAGCCTGTCTTTCAGATTTCGTTATTAATCCTTTTGACTTGTCTCTTTCTATATTCTTCCCTTCTACTGCACTCTTTAATACTAATGACGCACCAACACTAAATAATAGGAAGGGCAGTCCAGCCCTAACGAAGAGGTGAAAATTAGATGGTTGCAGTGGTAACTGAGACCGTAATGTTGATACTACTGATCCGGCATTATTAGTCGACTTCTTTTTGTTAGTTCGAGCAATCTTATATTGTTCTTGGAATGATTTGAGTGCGGCCTTTGTGGCAGCATTATCTTGTGATGTGTTTGTTGACATTATTGATATGATATTATATAATATAAATTATATTATAGTATAATATATCTCCAACTTTCAAATATGTTTTATTATTATGTGTCGTATTATTATAGCGGTAATCTCAAATTGGTAAGAAGATAACTGCCAACAACCAATCTTTGGATATTACTTAGCCGTGTCGTTTTCTCTACAATATATGATATGCGTAGTAGCCGTCCAAATTAATTGTGGGCACATTTACAGCACCATTTTCGCTACGGGCCATTTTCACTTCAAGTTGGATACCAGAAAGATCCTTCAACAAACGCATGTGTGTCACTCTCCTTTTCTCTTGCTCTTTTTGTGGGATTGCTCGAACGTCAAACACCCATTGCAATGCAACACTTCGACCTACTATCATCGAATAAAATATAACAATTGCAATAATAATACTCCATCCTATATTTACTAAATAGTATATTATCATGCCCACTGTCACTAGAGATATGGCAAAGAAGTCAGCTCCCAAGCAGAAACCAACAAAGCCTAAGGCCGGTAACACTACAAAACCAAGGAAGCAACTATCTACTAAAGCAGCACGTAAACATCCACCTACTGGTAGGGCTCCTCCTGGTAGGGGAGCTAAGAGGAGCAAACCATCACCAACAAAATCTAAGAAGTCAGGGAAGGGTAAAGATCAGGCAAAAACAAAGGCAAAAGCAAAGACAACTGAAATTGATTTAGATGAAGAGAGACTTGATCGTAAGACAGTTAAAGAACTGGGTGCATCACAGTACAAAGAAGTAGCCCTTGCCGTTAAATATAATGACAAATCAGTATCTCCTGGATTGCAACTACTTGGTGATGAAGCTAAGATGAAATTAAGATCAACTAATAAAGGCAGCAAAGGATCTCATCTGTTGTTTTATCCCCTTGATCAACGTAATGTTATTAAAAAGTCAGGTAAGTAATTGAACTATTGTGGTATTAATAAGGATTTTAATGTTTAATTTATTTGTATATGACACTAACAACATTATACCTTACTTTTTATTATTGTTTGTTGATGCATTATGATACATTGTTGTTCTTTTGCATTGTGCATCACTACTTCTTATTGCTACGAAAGTACACTACTCCTCTATTCCGAGTTTTCTTTGCTGCTCGACCGTCACCACCAACTCCAACTACTTCAAGACGGTGACGATCACTATTATCTCCTCTCCGTTTTTTCTCCTCCTCATCTTTTTCCATCATCTTGGGTTTCACTTTTTCAAAGTATTTCTTATGAGCTTCTGCAATGCTCTTCCTAAATTCTTCCTTTTGCTCATTAGTGCCTACTGGACATTTGTCAACATTATCAATCATCGATACACAGTTTGCCCTGAAGCTCTTATCATCATTACTTTTTACCACTTTGTCAGAGTTTGTAATACTATCTTGATACATTTTTGTAGTTGCAGTCATTGCTTGTCTCTCATGCACCATTGGACGTCCTTGCAGTTGCTTCAATATTAACTCATCATCTTCATCTGAATCTTCCAATGACTTCTCCAATATACGAAGATTCATTAATTTCACAAATGTACAACATTTTAGTTCTCGTACTTTGCACATCTCCTTGTAATCCTCTTGAGTAGTGTTCGGACCAAGTATAGGATATTCAACCATATCTGAGCCAACAATCTTATCTCGCAATGTATTACTAATAGGAATGCCATTATCCTCATTCTTGACACATAAAGCTTGGGCTTTAAACAAACTTTGAGCCATATCTGTAAAGTTTCCGCTATCATCTTGTTCTCCATAGTGGGCTGCATACATCTTCCAATGTCGAACATCAACCATACCAGGACTAACCATCTCATTTTCTGTCACACTACCATTGTCTACAACACGAGCAAAACATCTACAAACATTACCTAGTTTTTTCCATTTCATGCATGAGCAGCGTACAAATGAGTGTCCATCAACATTATTAATTGATACCTCTCTAACACGGACAAAGTGTGGCAGGTAAGCTTGGAAAACACTTGACTTAATTTGTTCATCTCCATCCTCAATATATGAATCAAAATTCCACGTGAGAAATGTCGTTGGATTAATCTGTACTGACTTGATACTATGACGTGCATCAAACTCAGATATAAGAAGACCTTCAGCTTTGTTAATAAGAACTTCTCCTGTATGAGATAATGACCACAGTGGTTTCTTGTTAATATCACGTTGAGCTTTGTGTCTTTTTCTACTAAGTCGATCATTTATTCCATCAAGCATTCGTTTAACAGACTTGTTTAAGTGCATGTTTGAATTAATAGCATATCTTCCATTCTTTAATGAATTGTTAGAAGATTCCACTGGTGATGTTGTTAGTGCATCCATGCAGTTGCGGATGTTCATTCGAAAATGATTGCCAATCTTACTCTCTTTGGCTCTGAGATTCATTTGGAGTTTGAGCACAGACTCTATACATTCATGTCCAAGATCATTAACTGTTTCTTCCATCTGTAAAAACTGTTTCAATAGTTTATATGACTCATCATATTCTTCTTTGGTTTCACAGTCAGTACTTTGTCGTAGTAGCCATTGGTATAGCAGGTTGCCTATATCGAGTAAGAATAACCCGTAGCATGACGCGCAAGTAAATATGGCCCGTAGCAAATCAAGACGCGCGAGTGAAAATGGCCCGTAGCAATCATGAGTGACAGTGAAGTAAAGCTATGAGCTATGTTACACAGTCACAGAACATGTTCACATTATAACAATACACTCACAATATGTTCTTCCCTTTTTTGTCAATTTCCTCTTTCCCACTCCCTTTCCTTTATTTCCCGGTAATAAAGGATACACTTGCTCATGGAAAGCCTTAACCAATGCGTGAAATATGCACAACATATGATGTGCTTTGTTATATGCTGAATTTGTCTTAATGGCATTATCGAAAGGACCGTGCTCTGTCTGATCATCATCAGTCAGAGCCAATCTCAATCTGGACAGTGTAGCTGGTCCATACAACTTCATGAACATGGTTTGGTATATGTGATGGTATACCCACAATTGACCGGAAGGAATAACAGTGAGATTTCCAGGAAAACACTCTCCAGATGCATCCTTAACAGTCATAACAAACAACTCTCTCTTTTGGCGATTTGTATTTGCAGTGACGTCCATGAAGAATACCTCTGGAAACATATTGACATGACGAATCATCTCATCCGATGCAATAGAAATACACAGCAGCACTTCGGTGTTACTGTTCAAGCTCATAGTTTGTTTTAATATATCAATCTGCTCACGCATTTTATCAGGACATTTCATTACTTCTCTTTCTTCTTCAGTGGGACGTCCTCTATTCTTCCAAACTAGGAGTTCATTGTCAGGAGTCATAGTCAAGCATACGTGTGACACTCCCATTCTGCGAAACATAAATTGGCCCGTAGCAAATGCATCGTTAGGTGAAAAGTGGCCCGTAGCAAGATCGGATAAAGGAAATGGCATACTGACTTACGAATCAAGTTCCTTCAATGTTTTCTCGGCAACAGTCATGTCTGGTGAAATGTTCTTCACTGCATCACATTCTTTTTGAATCTTCTTGGTAAGATTATCAATAGTTGTGGCAAGAAATTCTCCTTGAGTCTTGCCTTCTTTATCAAAGTAACCTGTCATGACACTGGCAATGATTCCATTTGAAATCCCATTTCTATACATAGTTTCAATCCAACTCATCTCTTCTTTGTTTAAATCACTTTCTCCTAATAGGTTTGATTCTGGTGGCAATTCTTCGTGAAAAGAATGCTGTAGGTTACTTGAAGCCTTCAGATACCATCGGTTGTTAGTTTCCAATCTGAGTTTAACGTTAGCATGGCAACGTGTTTCTGGTGACAATGAAAGACCAGTGTCCTTTCGGTCAGAAGAGACAGCATTATCACATTTGTCAACAGCCATACAGACAGGATTCTCCCCCATTATAGACTCTTCGATAGACACTTGAATAAAAGTAGCCCGTAGCAGATTTTCGAAGATAAATATAGCCCGTAGCAGTTGCGAGACGAGAAAGGGAAGATAGCCCGTAGCAATTAAGTCCAGAAGATAAAGAAGTAAGTCAAAAATTAAATGCAATAAAAATATATATGATAAATATTCTGTTTGTACTTACAATTTCTCTCCTCTTGTTTACTGTTCTTCCCAATATCAACAGACATTGATTGTGCTTTGATACGCTTTCCATGACCTTTTAGCTTCTTATTGTCCATCCGATCAATCAAAGACTCTTCACCAGAAGTACGTTTCCTTTTGACAGTTTCAATTTTTGTACCCGGTTTTTGAAGGTAACCTTCTTCAAATTGAGTAATGTCCTTTTTATGTACTTTGTATTTGCTACATCTTAGTAGATATTCAAAACCATTCCTACTTGGATGATCTCTCCTGTGAATATACAACTTGCAGTGGGGACTTTTATCACCAATCATTTTAGCAAGTCTTTCGAAATCCTCTTTACCTTTGTAACTTTCATCAAATTGATAGAAACAACCTTTGGGAAGCCTATTCGGCTGTGGTGAAGAAGGGGTGCTCGGCTTGACCGCATATGAATTATTACCATCTCCATTATTGATAGCACAGGTGACATCTACAACCTCTCCAGCATGAGTGACCTGTAAAGGTTTCCTATAATGCAATTTTTTCTTATATTCTTCAAGTAGTGAAGTGCTAAACTCAAAGTCCATTGTATGTAAGTGTGTGTTGGTAGTGTCACTAAAGAAAACAGCCCGTAGCAAAAGTGAATAAGTCAGCCCGTAGCAATGAAGTAAAAATGGCCCGTAGCAAATACGACAAAAGTGAAAATGGCCCGTAGCAAATACGACGAAATGAATTTGGCCCGTAGCAGATGAAGATTACTGACCGTGGTGTTAGTAATAGATGAATAGTTCACAATATGCTAAAAAAAAATGCCACTGTTTGAGGAAAGGTCTGCAATCAATAATCCTTATATGGGCAGTTTCAATCAATCAATGATTGCACAATTGTTGCAATCTCTCACCACTTATTTAGATGTTATTTAGAGAATAAGAGAAGCAGTGCAGAGCAAAGTGATAACTATGCAAGGTAAAAAGTAGCCCGCTAAGTAAATGGGGGAAAATAGCCCATTGGCATTTTCAAAATGAAACAAGAAAGTGTAGTCACTTTAGGTGTGACACACACATGCTTTCTGGTATCCAACTTGAAGTGAAAATGGCCCGTAGCGAAAATGGTGCTGTAAATGTGCCCACTTACCTATTAAATATGCTATGAGGTGGCAAATCACGTTTGATCGCCAAATGCCACATCAATGTCAAAAGAGAGATAGTACAGAGGCAGCTAGCAATCAGAACTGTTTTATTGTCAGTAGTTGTATGCGTCTTGATAGTTTATGAGAGTGCTTTCCTAACATATATATCTCATTATACATATAGAATATGATTTGCTTTCGTCGTGGATGTAGTAGCTACCGATTTGCATCTGTATCATCTTTGAAGACTGCGAAAAACATACATCAAAAACATGCACCGTTATGTACGTACAAGAATTGTAAACTTCTGATATAGATGATGCCACCAATTCTGCTGTTTTATATCAAACTTCTTCTTATATTTGCAACAAAGTCACTCGACGATTCATTCATCATCATACAAATACACCAGTATCAAAGGTTTGTCCTAATGCCAAAACAGCATTAACTTTATCTGGTCTAAAGAGAGGTGATATAATTGCTGTAGGAGGCTTTGGTAATGGTGGTATACCTGAGACTCTTCTACATGAATTATCTTCACAGGAAGATGGACCTACTGACTTGACTGTGGTGAGTTTGACAGCCGGTAAGTTGCAAACATATCATATGTACAAAGAAAGATTCGATTTGAACACATCTTATGCAACATATTATATGATATCTCTTGCTCAACAAGGTGTGGATGGTTTTGGATTAGGACGACTATTTGAAGCTGGAAAAGTAAAGCGTATGATTAGTTCGTATGTTGGAGAGAATAAGGTTAGTTGCTTTAATTACATGTATATTTGTATATGACCGATGTGAAACAAGAAGTCATCTCACTGATAAATCAATTTCTTAGAACTTTGAGCGAATGTTCTTTACTGGTGAATTAGAAGTAGAGTTAGTGCCACAGGGTACAATTGCAAGTCGTTTACGGGCTGCGGGGAGTAAAATGCCTGCCATTTTCACTCCGGCAGGTGCAGGTGAGTGAAAGTTAAAACGAAACATGTACATGCAACTAGGATATCTAAATCTTATGCAATGCTTACAATCATATGTTATTATCAGGCACAATGTATGCAAATGGTGGTATACCACTCAAGTATAAATCTGATGGTTCAGTAGCAATAGAGTCTCAACCTCGACCAACACAAATGTTTGATGGGAAAGAGTATGTGATGGAGACGGCATTGCGACCAGATGTTTCGTTTGTGAAGGCATATAAAGCTGACACCAGAGGTAATCTAGTCTTCAGAGGGACAAGTCAAAATGCGAACCCAGACTGTGCAGTTGCTGGAAAGGTTGTATTGGCTGAGGCAGAGACAATCGTAAAGGCGGGTGAACTAGATCCTGATGAAATACACATATCTGGGGTATATGTAGATCACTTGATTTTGGCAGAAGAGAATGAAAAAAGAATCGAACGATTAAGAGAAACCAAGCAAGGGCAAGTGCCTGATCTTTCTGGTTCTAGAGGTAGGATAGTGAAGCGAGCAGCCAAGGAGTTTAAAGATGGAATGTATGTCAACCTCGGGATTGGCATTCCAACACTGGCATCTTCATTCATACCTGAGGACGTTCATATTGAATTACAAGCCGAAAATGGATTAATGGGTCTGGGGCCTTATCCTGATCCATCGCTAGGACAACATGGGGATGCAGACTTTATAAATGCAGGCAAAGAGACTGTAACTGCAATCAAAGGTGCTAGCTCATTTTGTTCTTCGGAAAGTTTTTCAATGATAAGAGGTGGCCATATAGATCTGACGATATTAGGCGGTATGCAGTGTTCAAGTAGTGGTGATCTTGCAAGCTTCTTTATACCTGGAAAGATGCTAAAAGGGATGGGTGGAGCAATGGATCTTGTGAGTAGTCCATCAACTGTTGTAGTAACAATGGAACATACTGCTAGGGATGGGTCTCCAAAGATTTTAAAAGAGTGCAGTCTTCCTTTAACAGGGAAAGGCGTCGTTGATAGAATCATTACCGATATGTGTGTATTTGACGTAGACAAGATAAGAGGAGGTCTGACTCTCATTGAGATTGCAGCCGGGATAACAGTTGATGATGTTCGGGCGGCAACAGATTGCTCATTTGATATAATAGAAGGTGAACTTCCTGTAATGGATGAACCATAGCACAAGTAGTATAAACTGATAGCACTGTCATTAAATTTAGAAGTATATATCCCCTCTTCTTACTGTATTCTCTTCCCTTCTCCGATATCACACTTACATTGTATTTGGAGCTGCTAAATCAACATCATCTTCATCCTCATAAAAGTATTGCTGTGGCAAAGGAATGACATACCTACTAGGGACTCTCCTGTGTGGAGTCTTGCCACTCTCCTGATCTTCATCATCCTCAAATTTCATTATAACTTCCTTAACTCGCGGCTTGTGTGCATTGCCCACTCCTCCAGACGTCTCCTCGGCAGATGTACCAGAATTCCATGTTGGTTGTTTCGAGATAATTGCACGATAAAAACTAGTTGTTTCTGGAAAGATTGCCATAACACGTGCACTCTTCTCAAAGAACCCCTCTGTTCCGCTACTTAGCCTAATAACATGATTCCATGGCAAACGAATTAATTTGGATGTATCATCTTCATCCTGTACATCATATGTTTCACTGTCAGGGTAGAACCGCAACCTAATAACAAAAAAAAATTGTATGAATAGTTAGAGTTGTATCACATAAACATAATGCAAACATAATTCAATACAAATAAACTCACACATATGCCAAAATCCAACTACCATTCTCATCCGTACGTGTAACCTTGGCAGCGACCTGATCACCCTGTTGAGCTGCATATTTACGCCGTTTCCACTTTCTTCGTGTAGGCGAGAGGGCATGTCCATCAAAAGTTGTTGTACTTCGTACATAATCGGCAAGTAAAGAATCAGCAGCAGCAGACAAAGCCTTCATACCAGAACTAGTTGGAGGATTATTGGGATTTGGTGGAGGTTTGGAATTATCATCTC
>Ga0214478_100731_pt1 | contig 18489 bp, 11 predicted proteins | sample M1_20Mar14CPVII9_2_FD_178001 | JGI IMG/M metagenome (GOLD analysis project Ga0214478, IMG submission 178001) | Marine eukaryotic communities from Monterey Bay, California, United States - M1_20Mar14CPVII9sort6BwellD7 | ecosystem: Environmental > Aquatic > Marine > Unclassified | place: USA...
GACCAGAAGCTGATGCCAAGATGGAGGAGAACGCCGACGAAGAGTGAAGGGTAGAAGAAGTTGCCACCAAAGACTTGAAGTGTTCATTTGTGGCTTTGCCGAATCCTTCAAAGAGCCGACGAAGAAGATCATCAGGTAGATTCTCCTTACCAATGCAGAGACAAACAGACTTGATTTGGTTGCAGGCTGTTGTGACGTTCTCACCAGGTACCTCAGTGATATCAAATTCCTTGAGGAACTTGAGTAACACGTCGATTGCTTCTTTGTTACTTGAGATGATCCGAGTGATGATGACAATGAATCTTCTGATGAGTGTGAGGGTGAAGTCGATGGTCGAGTGTGCTACAGTGCCACTGACACCCTCGCTGCTCTTGGAGTTTTGCCAAAAGAGTAGGCGGTGAGCTTTATTACTCCCTGTTTGGTCCTCACGATCGCCTCTCTTCGCAAATGCTCCAGACTCTTCTACTGATTGTACACTCCAAGGTATGGTCAGACTGGTTGATTGTTGTAATTTCCACCATTTACTTCGGGTACACGTTTTCTCCCTTCTCTTTCAAGTTCGGGAGCACGCCAAAGTCGTCATCTCTTGTGGCAACGTCATTCATCAATCTGTTCTGGTATCCCGCCTTGGCTGATGGCATTACCCGTGCTATCGGATCATCATGGGTTGACTCTGGTATTGGTTTTATTTTATGGTTAGTTTGGTTCCAATGGTGGTTAAAAGGTATATACTTCATTTGTATTGCCGCCGCCGAACCTTACTTAAACTCCCTCGGTCCACCACCAAAGGAGCCACCCGATCGAGGAGCGTACCGAAAGATTGAAGTTCATCGCTTCTCCCGACACCACCGCAAGGTTGGTGTTTATACTACCGTTTCAATTAATGATGGTCTTCATATCCCCTTCTTCCAATTGTTTTTCGAGTGTTGGAAGTACATGGCATGTTGCTTTGTAATTGGTGTGTTGGATTCGAGGTGGTGTAGAGCATTATTCTCCTCATCTGATACTTCGGATGATACATTATCTGCTGAAGTGGAATCAATGTTGGATTCTAATCATCATCCTGACTTTACTGTTGAAAAGGATTTTCAAACATCCTATCATGCTGCATATGATGTAGCACCTTCATCTGCTGTCGATCAAGTTCGTCATCCTGACTTTACTGTTGAAAAGGATTTTCAAACATCCTATCATGCTGCATATGATGTAGCAACTTCATCTGCTGTCGATCAAGATAACGCCTGTAGATGCCCAGCAGTAGAGACAGTCCGATATGTTTGTAACTGCGGGGGGCATAGCCAACCTTTACAGCCATCCAGTTCTTCTTGTCACAGCAATAGTCGATCCGGCCGCTGGTGTGCTACCAACTTAGTCACCAGAGCTACGATGTATCCTATTACCTTTGGTTGTATGGGTCGAGACGGAACCCGCTTTGTGGCTACCACCTTAGCTCATTGCATGGACGCCACGGCTCCCTTTACAACCTATCTTCATCTACTAACTCTTGTTGTATATCATCTCAACCCATTCTCATCGTATCTAAATCCATTGCAACAAACAATCACCTTCGATGAAGCCTTTATGATTTGTGAAATTTGGTTGGTTGTCCGTTCATTCATTTTCATTCTATGCGGTCATTTGTTTCGTTGCGGTCTTTTGACCCTCGGTTATTTCCGGTCATTAAAACAACGTCTCATGACTGTACAGCCCAGTGAATGGTCAAATTGGATTCTCTTTCGGCCGTTTTACAACAACATCGTGCCGTTCTACCAGCCATATTTGGATTACGTGACATTGTTCAAGTATTCTGTTCTTGCTCCGCAATATGAACAAGACGTTGACGATGTTTCTGACTGGTCAACTGACGGTCTTAGTTGGCGCACTCGCCGACATATTCGTCGTGCAAATGCTAAGGCCATCAAACGTGGTCTTTACAAATCACCACAAGATGTTGAACAACCTCGACCACCTCCTGAACCTCCTCCTCTCAGGCATTGTTATTGGATCTCGTCTATCCCTCTAAGTGTCGAGCTTTGGTATCGATTTGAGCATCTACCTCATACTCTTCTACCGGCTCATCCTCCTGTGTTTGATAGTGACTTTTATGACGTGATATCTGACTACCTCACTATCTCATGGGAACAGAGAATTGATGATTTTGTATCTACATTTGATCCAAGTGCAATCGTGGCATCTTTATTTTTAGGGACTATTCCTCTACATTCTACACAAGATGCACATGATCGAAAAATAACAATTCCCGTGACTCGAGAGAGCATGCTCAGACTTGGATATTTTCATCGTTTCTATGCTTTATACCATGGCCTTGAGAATAACCATGTCTATCGTGGTGCCACATCCGACAAGACTCCACTCATTATTGATACTGGAGCCTCTGTTTGTATCTCTCCTCATCGAAGTGATTTCATCGCATATAAGAAGAGCAAGCTCAAGATTCGGGACTTGTCGGCTTCCAACAGTGTTGCTGGTGAAGGATATGTTCGATGGACAGTTCGTGACAAGTCTGGGGCTCTTGTTCATCTTGAACTCCCAGCTTATCATATGCCAAAGGCTGAAGTTCGTCTACTCAGTCCACAGGTGCTACTTACTCTTGCTGGTGGCGAGTCTCGACAAACCGCCAGTGGAGTACATATCTGTCTCGGCAGTGGTATTGAATTGGCAGCACCTATTTGTCCAAGAAGTAATCTTCCCATCTTAGCATTTCATTGTCACACTGATAGTGTACCACGATCCTTCTGGTCAGATGCATTTGCATTTACTGCAACAGACGTCTCTCAATCGGTGCTTGACGACAGAAATGTCAATCTCTCGGCAGCTCAGAAAGAGACTCTACTCTGGCATCATCGATTGTCTCATGCCTCTATCTCTTGGATCAAGCTTCTTATGAGAGATCGCGAGTGGTTGAAAGACCATTATGATGAGACTTCTCTTCATCAAGGTCCGTTCATCCCTTGCACGCATCGACGAAGCTCTGTCTGTAATACTTCTACACTAAAGTGTGCCGCATGCCTTTGTGCTAAGGCTCATGTTCGATCACCCGCTGCTACTAAGCCTATCGCGTCGGCAAATGAGACAAAGTTTGTTGAGCGTATTAATAGTGGTGAGAAGAACAAGAAGAAGCTCAAACGAAGTCATACTCACCGAGGAGATTGTGTCTCTGCTGATCATTACATGTCGGGTGAGCCAGGTCGTCTTCCCCACACTTACGGCCGTGAGTGTCATGGATACACTTGTGGTACTCTCTTTGTTGATCATGCAAGCTGCAAGATCTTTAACTTCTGTCAGCTCTCGACCAGTGCAGTTGAAACTATATCAAACAAGCACAGGTTAGAGACGATGGCAAAGCATGAGGGATTCAAGATCAAATCTTACCATTCAGATAATGGTACCTTCGCCTCTGCCGCTTTCAAGCGTGATTGTGATCAACAAGGTCAGAAGTACACTTTTAGTGGAGTGGGTGCACAACATCAGAATGGAGTGGCTGAGCGTAATATCCAAACTGTTGCCTGTTGGGCTCGTGCCAGTATGATTCATGCTGCCATGAGATGGCCTGCAAAGGCAGCCGTCAAGTATTGGCCAATGGCAATCTCATATGCCGTCTGGGTATTCAATCGTCTCCCTCAGGTCGATACTGGTATTACACCGAATGAAATCTGGTCTGAGTCAAGATCTTCACATGAGGATTTCCGTCGTGCTCATGTATTTGGTTGTCCTGTTTATGTGCTTGACCCAAAGTTACAAGATGGTCACAAAATACCTAAGTGGGATCCTCGAGCACGTCTCGGTATGTTTCTTGGCTTCTCTGATGTCCACTCGTCACTTGTGCCTCTAGTTCTCAATGTTCGAACTGGCAAGATATCTCCACAATATCATGTCATCTTTGATGATGAGTTTGCAACTGTACACTCATCAAATGAGATACCTTTTGGTAAGCAATGGACACAGATTTTCAAGTTGACCAAGGAGTTATATCTTGACGTCGAATATACCTCGGATGGCAAGATTGATCACTCCTTCTATCCTCGACTTGATGAAGAATGGATAACTGATGAGATGACAGCTGAGAATGTTCTTGATGAGACTATTAACTCACCTTTCGTCAATGTTGATGATGATATCGGTCGTCAATTACCTTCTAACTCTCCTCCTCTTGATACCACTGATCTAACATCTAATGATGCGGCAAGTCACGCATCAGGGGGTGTTGATACGGCATCAGGGGGTGCAGATGCAGCATCAGGGGGTGAAGATTCACCCAGTATTGCCGGTGGAGATCTATCAGATGATGATACTAATGACGACGTTATTGCAATAGATGATGATATTGAAGTTGTTCATCCATCGGGACGTCCTCGCCGTAAAGTCGGTACATGGAAGGATGGACCTGCACGTAATCGTAACTTCCCTATCGATGGTGAAGAATGGGTGTATCATATGAATGCAATGAGTCCATATGATCAACCATTTCCTCTTGTTGCAAATCGATCTCGAACATCGTCGTATTGTCCATCTAAGTATCATTGTGATGAGAAGATCAGCAAGACATTCCTCTCCCAGAAGTCAATCATGGCCGATGATTGGGATGATGCTATTAACTCATCTCTCATGAGCGATTATATCAAAGTTGATCCACTCGATCCTACGCTCGTTGATGAGTTTGAGCCTCGAGTTTTAGCTGCACGTGTTGCTGCTAAGAAGAAGTCGAATGCTGATTCCCCTACATGGGAAGAAGTAATGGCTGGTGAACATCAACAAGAGTTCTGGTCTGCAATGGAACAAGAGCTTCATACTCTCTCTCAGGAGTTCAAATCATGGTCGTATGTTCGGAAAGAGCCAGGGATGAACATCCTCCCTAGTACTTGGGCCTTTAGGATCAAGCGGTACCCAGATGGGCTGATCAGTAAATTCAAGGCTCGTTTCTGTGCTCGTGGTGACCTTCAAAAGGAAGGTATTGATTACTTTGATACGTGGGCGCCTGTCGTTCAATGGGCTACTGTACGGACCATTATGGTCTTGGCAGCAAAATTGCAACTCGTATCAACTCAATGTGATATTACCGCGGCCTTTCTTCATGCCGAGCTTCCTCCTGGTGAAGAGGTGTATGTACATCAACCCCGAGGTTTCAAACAGTATGGTAGTGACTATGTACTCAAGTTGCATCGTACACTCTACGGGTTAAAACAATCGCCACGATATTTCTATGATCATTTGAGTACTCGATTGCAACGCCAAGGATTAACTCCATCAAAGTTTGATCCATGTCTCTTCCTCAGCAAGACCGTCATCGTTGTTGTATATGTCGATGATATTCTCCTCTACAGTCGTAATGAAGATGATATCGATGATCTTATCACGCGAATGCGTGAAGAAGAGGACGTCATCCTCCGTCGAGAGGGTACTGCGGAAGGATTTCTCGGTGTCGATATCAAGCGAGATGGTGATAAGTTCATCCTTACACAACCAGGCCTCACCATGCGTATTATTGAAGCTCTCGGTTTGAGTAGTAAATACACTACCCCTCTCCAAACCCCAGCGGCGTGTGCTCCACTTGCTCGAGATAAAGATGGAGATCCGATTAGTGGAACAATCAATTATGCAAGTGTCATCGGTATGTTATTGTATCTTGCAGGACACAGCCGTCCTGACATTGCATTTGCTGTTCATCAATGTGCACGATATACATTTGATCCTAAACGGTCTCATGAAGTGGCATTGAAGCATATCGGCCGATATCTCAAGGGTACAATGGATAAAGGACTTATCATGTCCCCAAGTGATGATTTCTCTCTCGACTGCTTTCCAGATGCTGATTTTGCTGGACTGTATGGCCACGAAGACTCCCAAGACCCCCACTGTGTTCGTAGTAGAACAGGATATTGCATTCTCTTCTGCAACTGTCCCATCTTGTGGGTCAGCAAACTCCAACCAGAGATTGCCTTGTCTACCATGGAGTCGGAGTACATTGCTTTGAGTACCTCGTGTCGTGATCTCTTCCCTTTGATTGACATCATCACTGAGATCAGTGACTATCTCGACTTTGAGTTTGCCTCTGGGTCTAACTTACATGTTCGTATTCATGAAGATAACGTCGGTGCTCTTACTCTGGGTAAGCTTGAGCCACGTCGTATGACGCTTCGGTCCAAGCATTATGCCGTCAAGTATCATTGGTTCCGTGAGCAGATCAAGCCACGAAACATCACACTCGTCAAGATTGATACCAAGGATCAGCTGGGTGATATCTTCACCAAGGGACTTGGTAGAGTTGTATTTGAGTGTTTGCGGAAGAAGTTAATGGGATGGTAAATCTCATGAGTGATTGGTTTAAGTAAGAAATTGAGGCGATGGTAACCAAGTGGATCCGCCCTTGCAGCCTTTAAATAGGCAAAGAGTAGAGTTGCGTCTCAACTACGGTTGAGCATGACCTTAGCAATTGGCTAAGGCATGAGTGGCTAGACTTGCTCGCAGGGTTACACATCTGATGGACAAACCGAACTGAGGAGCGCTTGACGAACCTCAGTACCGGTGTACCAGCACTTTCATTGGATGGCCCTAGGACCAATTCACCAAGTATCACTCATTCATTTCAATCCATTATCTTTTCCGAGGGGGTGTGTAGCATATGAGCTATGCAGTCATTAGTTGAACTACATCTAGACATATGTCTAGATACGGTTCTCACGTGTTTCGAGCTACCGTCTGTCATCGTCGGTAGATTTTAGTAAGGCACGTAAAATCTTGCCTTGCTTTACCTAGTAAGTAGCTAGTGAGTTCGTGGTTCTATACACAAGCTCACAATAAGCTAAATATTTGTCAAAGTTATACCACTGCTACAAAATCCATCACTTGTGGTATCCTTTTATCTCATCACTTGAACTCGCCAATTTCCATCTACATTTGTGCTAATACTAGAGTCCGAGTACACTCGCATCAAGTTGATGATGCTCCTTCTACCAACGCTATTCACAAGTCTATTGGCAACACACCAATCTATCAATTCGTATAGATATACCTCAACTACAATACATGCAAAGAGAAACGACAAAGGCTGGCAGCAAACATCACCTTCTGACACAACACTAGCTAAAAAATTGCATATCGAACCACTTGATGATGCCAATATCAAGTTACTAAATGAAGTTCATCCTCGTAATTATATCAATCCGAAGCCATTAGATGTATATGATTTAGTTGTTATTGGTGCTGGTGCTGGTGGATTAGTCTCATCTAGGCAGGTATGTGTATATCGTTTTTGCAAAATTGTGCATATGATGTGCACATCATCTTATTCATTACATTTGCAATACCTTAACAATTATCAACACAACAGGCAGCAAGAAGAGGAGCAAAGAGTTGCATGATAAGTGCTGAATTAGCCGGTGGCGACTGTTTAAATGCTGGCTGCGTGCCATCAAAAGCATTGCTAAGATGTGCAAAGTTAATTCGAGAAGCAAAGAAAGTTGCAATGAAAGATAATGAATATGGTATATCATTTAAGCTCAAATCTACTAGTCCTTCTACATTGACAAATGAAGATGAAAACAAGTATATTGAGAAACATGTTAATGACAAGTATATAGATTTGCCACCAACAATAACAACTCAAGATGAAGAAGTAGAGATTGATGTTAACTTTACACAAATCATGTCAAGAATGCGTAATCTACGATCAAAGATTGCACCAGTCGATGGACATACTCGGGGTAATACAATGGGTACACAAACATTTCAAGGATATGGTGTATTCACATCAAAATCAACAATAGAAGTTGTACAAGATGGCAAGTCATTAGGTGATGTATCCAATCCAATATTAAACTTTAAAAAGGCAGTAATTGCTACCGGAGGAAGACCGAATGTTCCTACTAATATTAAAGGATTGAAGGATGCTCCATATACTACCAATTTGAATCTATTCAATTTACAAACATTACCAAAACGTATGGTAGTACTTGGTGCGGGTATTGTTGCATTGGAAATGGCACAAGCCTTTTCAACATTTGGTTCAAAAGTAACAGTACTGCAACGATCACGATTATTATCTAAAAGTGATGAAGATGCAGCCAATGGTATTAAAGCAAGTTTAGAAGAAGATGGTGTACAGTTCCTATCAAATGTCAATGTAAAAGAGGTACAAACTATACGTCAAGGTGATGGGAAAGATCTACCACTCATGAATCTATCACTAACATGCAAAGAACATCAGAACAAATCAATCAATTTAGAATGTGAATGTTTACTATTGGCATTAGGACGAAGTGCCAATGTACAAGGTATGGGATTGGAAAATGTCAATGTAAAGTATCATCCAACGAATGGTATATTAGTAAATGATTATTCACAATCAATATCAAATGAAAATGTATATGCCGTTGGAGACTGTGTAGCCAATGTACCGCGATTAACACACATGAGTGGTGAGATGGCCAAGGTTGTTGTACAAAACTCCTTATTCAATGGACGGTGGAAATTGAGTTCATTTGTTGTACCAGCGGTAATGTATACAGAACTCGAATATGCACAAGTTAACAAACCAATATCAATAGATGAGAATGGATATGTCATACCAACACCACCCCAAGTCGATGATGAAGAATTAGACATATACAAGGCGGAATTAAAGTCCAACGATCGTGCTATATTAGAATCAACAGATCAAAATGGATACATCAAGGTATATACCAAAAAAGGTACAGGAAATATAGTCAAGGCAACAATTATATCATCACGTGCTGGTGAAATGATTAATGAATTATCATTAGCAATTAAACATGGTATTACTTTAGAAGGTATTGGTAGAAATATACATGCATATCCAACGTTAGGTGAGGCTGTCATGGGTTGTGGATTACAATATATCAATTCTAGATGGGAAACTATGTAAAATGAAAAGATTAGTCGCCGCCCTATCCAAACCAAATAAGAGCTCAGTGAAATAGCTTGTGCAAAAGGTGGATGTGTTGATAAAGGATGAACATCAAGGCAAAGCAATAGTCCGAACTGCTGGATATTGAAAACAAGATGGACACAAACGCGGGAGATGACAGCTAGCTCTACACAAGAAGTTGTCTTCTTTTGCACTTCTGGAGTGGTTATGCTAGATTAGCGAAGGCTTCTGTGTAGAGTAGACTTAAAGAGTATAAAGCATGTAGACAAAAGAGTAATCAGAACTTACTTTACTTTTAATCCCCGCCATTCCTTTGATCCCCAATTCATCATACTCGAGTTTATTCATCAGCCATATCATCCAGTCCAATAACGATCATCATAGCCAAGGCCTTGTCATCACAATCCTCGTCAATATCAATGAAGTAAGCATCCTTGATGGTTAAGCGGTTCTTGTGTACCTTAACAATGGTCTTAGCTCACTCCTTTACTGTATAGTTGTGGTCCAAGATACTGCCATATACTTGCCAATCACGATCACCACGAACTTTGATTACATAGTTATCACGAACAACTCCAACCATACGCTTCTTAATATTGGCAATCTCCTTACCACTACGATCCTCAACTTTCATGGTATCACGTACACGCATCTTACGCTCTTGAACCTGATAGAGTACCTCACCATGCTTTGACTTGCGAATGTTAAAAGTCTCGCGAAGACGAAGTACTTTGTTATCCACATAGAACTTGGTCTCTCCGGTACGACCTCCCCGACGATGGGATGCTTCTTTAATCTCGAAAATCTTTCCCGAGGGTAAGTAACTTCTCACGCATTACATATGTGTTGCCTCCTGAACTACTGCCATGGCTTGAGTGGCTATCCTTGGATGAGCATGAGGATGAGTAGGATGAACAACTACTCTTGTGGCTAGAGTGAGACTTGCAACTACCCTTGGAACTCTTTGATGAACATGAAGATGATACAGATGATCCACCACGACGTTTGTTACGGCGGTCCTGACGGTTCTAGCGTGCATGGCGACGTTCGGCAAATCGAGTCATTATTTTGTGTTATTGTTGTTGTTAATTGATTAGTAAGTTGGTTTGATGGGTTTGTGTTTCAATTTCAAGCTGAATTCTTTTGTATTTTATGAGACGAGTAGTAATACAACTCAATGGCAAAACAGGATTGTATCTAGTCCCTGATATCAACAAGTCGTAAATAATCAGGAATGGCTCTTGGATGAATTGAATGATGAGAAAGAGATTATTGATTTATATACTGACCCATGGTAGTCATCATCATAGCCACAAACACAGCCATAAGCATTCTCACAAGCACTCTCATAAGCATTAGGAGCATTAGGAGCCAGCAACTAAGGTGGGGACATTTTAAGGAGGAGGATACACCCGAGGGTACCATAGGATACCGATAGAGTAGACGACCGGCTTGTAAAGTAAACACAACTCATACCTATTCATCATCTTCTTCACTTCTTGAGGTAGCTGAACTAATCTTTTCTACTTCTCTTCATCTTTTCATGGTATATCTAATAGCTGGTAGATGTAACACGATCTGTTGTAATGTACTATCCCTAACCAACTCTCCCTTGAGACGCTTGTCCATGACATATTCCATCATTAACAAATGGTTAGTCAGTATCTTCCTCATTTGATACACTTCATATTCCCTACTACCATTTGTACTACTAGTAGTACTACCATTATCTAATGATGCAAACCCACCAACAGGCAGACCACGTAACCAGACAGCGTCCAAGATTTCCTCTTCTGTCATTTCAATACAACCACCATCCAACTGACCTTCTTCAATCAATGCCACATCATCTATAATTATATCTTCTGCCAATGTTATTAACTTTGACTGTAAGTATACATTTGGTAAACAAGTTTGTAAGAATATTGATCGAATACTCTTTGGTAAGAGCATTGATGCCGTGAGATTGTTGGATAATGCTAGATGATGTAAATGTGCCGATTGTAATTGATTGATGGAGGAAGAAATACTACTCTGATCACCACTGATGTGTTGTTGAAATAGTTGATAGAGTATATGCATTGATTGTTTATTGAAGACTGGACCGCCTGGATCCATTTTAGTATATGCCAGTGATTCTACGTTGGATATTGGGGTAGTATCTGGCTGTTGTTCTTCTCTGCTGCTTATTTGATCTACGGCTTCTTCCTCTTTCTCACAAACTAATCTAGGCATCTTCATCATACAACTACCCCAAAAGTCTATATTCAATAAATTAAACCAACGTCTTCTATCTCCATATTCTGTAGTTGAAAATTCCCAACGTTGTTCTCTAGTGTGGAATTGTCTACTCAACAATAGTCGAGGGAAGACCATTCCAAGCAATAGAAATGCATATCCCACACCGGGTAGTACTACAAAGGCTGCAACTGTAGGTAGAGTAGTTTGTAAATCTCGTGTAATTTGTCGTAAATGTTCTTGTGGACGACGTGTTGATAGATAGTTTCCCTTTAATGCTACATGATGTTGTTGATACTGTTGATTATGTGTATGTTTTGGATATGTATATCGAGTAGAAGGTATAAATCCAACCTCCTCGCCTTCTTTATTAACTAAATGTATACCATGCTTTTCATGACATCGTAATCTTTGTCTACGTTTTTCATAATCTAATCGAGATTTACGTAGTAGATGTTGTCGTGATAATTCAGCTTGTTGGATATGTACTGAGTTTAGGAAATCTACTTTTAGTTTTGATATACCGTTATTGAAGATCTTTACCGCGGTTAGTATGTGGTTGATTGGTTCAGTCTTTGTTAATGGTTTTATAAGTTGTATTAGCTTGTTTCTAGCGTTGTAGGTTTGCGTTATGGATTGGTATAATCTGATTGAGTATGCTTGGCATGAATGTTTTGTGTATTGTGCAAATTTTATCATGATAATGATGTGAGATGTGGTCTGTACTAACTCAATTTAGAAGATGAACACAAACAGCTACAGCCTCTAAAGCACCATCAATTGAAAGAAGGTTAAATACTGATATACCGACAGTATTGTTTAGTATGAAACTCTAATTGCAATACCACAATCGAGATTGCAATATGCAATATGCGTACTTTTCATGATTCATGTTTAATTGAAAACTCTGTCTAGGTGTCTACTTACTCAAAATTAATTAGAGGGGGAGTTAGCCTAGAGAAATATGCTGCTCATGCTTACACCTTCACTAGTCTTCTCAATACTCTATAAAAGAGTCCTCACGCATACCTACCATTGCCGAAAGACCGTCAATATTCAATAATGGCAACATGACGTTGCAATAAATTGCAATCTGATAGAAGTGAAGGATACCCTGTCGGTATCCTATAGGAGAGACGACCATCAGGTGCTCATGCATTGCCTTGTTATGTGTAATTAGTTTACTATATGAACATACTCCAACTAAAGCTCTTGTCTCCCTTCAATATTGGCCAGTATGATAGGTAAAAGTTCGTCCCATAGCAATAGATGAAGATAAATGACACTAAACAGAGTGCCGGTATGGAACTTTCATCATCATCACATCCACCACCGCCGAGTATCTTCAAGCATCCATGAGTTTCATGATATCTCACTGTCACAAAAGTTGTAAATGTTGAATATACTAGGAACGTTGTAACCGATATGATTACAAACTTGCCCCAAGCAGCTGACCGCTCACCCTTTGCAACAAGCTCCCGTGTATCCTTCTTTTGCCGTGGCAGTAGTGGAAGTGTTAATAAACTTGATAGATTAAGAAGGATGACCAAACACTGTAATGTAGCGAACTCTGTTCTAACTTCAGTTGTATCCTTAGCAACACTTTCCTGATTGTTAAGAGACGGAAAGAATGCCAATAGTTGATAGCTGATGACTGCACTTAATGGGTAAACGACGTTGCTTGACGTTGTGATCAAAGAGTTGGTAAGAAGAACTTTCGGTAAGACTGATGGATAGACTTAGGATGTTACTATACAACTACAACAATTTCCGATTCTATTCTTGACTAGGCACCCACACTGCTGGCTTCTTATCATTCTGGTTCTTTCCTGCATTGAAGTTCTCATATACTATCTTCTTGATTGTATTGACATCTTCGTTTGCCTTTGCCTTCTTTCGTTCCTCCTCACTGCATGGAGAGATCCAGAAAACATTCCTGAATAGCATACCCTCAGGTCCTGGAGCTTTGGCATGTTTTCCTTTTGAGTCTCTCATTTGTCCAAACCCCCCTCTCGAATAAACATAATTTACGCCACCTTCCTTGCTACCCCAGATCCGGAATGACGTAAGTGGCTCACCTGATGGGCCGTCTTTGTTGTCATTCGGTAGATAGGCAACATACCCGGTGATATGTCTCAATCCTCCCATACTCGATTGTCCCTTCTTGGCTTTCTCTCTTGCAACATCTTTCAGCTCAGTCAATCGCTTTTCAGGTGTAGGGTGCCACTGGATGTCCTTTGGAACATCTTCCTTCCGCTTGAAGAAGAAGACATTAACAAGGCCATACATCGCTTCATTATTGTTTGCTTCAATATCATCTACGGTGTATTCTACAATGTTACTACCAAGTCTTTCAAGTACTCCCCATAAGCTCATGTCCTTCTGGTTGGTCTGTCTTTTACGATTTGTATATGTAATAGTGGTACATAACTTGAGTGCAAGACCTGACTCTTTATCTGCAATCAAACACATCACGGGTGGATCTCCTCTTTTGCCTTCATTAATATAAGGTCTACCACGTTTGCCATGCCTTTGACAAACTCCATAGCTGATAGCTTTGTTTGTGCATCCTTCACGTTGACAAGTCTTCGCCCCATGACTGATACAAAATCCTCCTAAACCTCTTTTAACTTTGTTTGTGCATCCTTGATGGCTGCAAGTCTTCTGTACCGCACCATGCTTGACACAAACTCCTCTATTGACAACAACATTTGTGCATCCTTCATGACTGCAAGTCACTTTCTCGCCATGCCTTGTACAAAATCCTCCCCTCACAACATGGTTGTTACATTCTATATGGGTACAAGTTTTCTTGGCTCCATGCTTAATACACACCCCTCCCTTAACTTTAATTCCAAGAACCTTCACTGCTGGACTTTGTGCAAAATTACCACAACCATAAACACTACAATAAGTCTCATGTGCATGTTCCCCGCATGCTACATTACCCCTACCGATTACCAAAGTTTCACAACCGTTAGCAATACATTTTTTTTCGGGTCCATTTAATAATCTATCAACAACATTCCTTTTCCTTTTTGGCGGCGGTGGTGATTGTTGACACTCATCATGTTGACAATTTGTATCTACACATGTTTTTGGAAGTGTTTTGCTATAGGCTGCAAATCCACCAACAGCCTCAACATACTTCTTTGATGTTGATGTTGTCGATGATGTCTTTCTTTTCTTCTTTGCAATTGATGGTGTTGTTTTAGATGATGTATCAGTATTATAGTCTTCATCATCTGGACGGTCACCATCACAATCACCTATACTCTTCTTATATTTATTATTAGTTTTCCTTGCTGCCGCTACCGATACTGTTGTCTTCTTATTATTATTGGGTACGCTTTGGTAAATCGATGTATAATTATCCTGACGTCGAGATGATGATACTTTTCTTCTTTTTGATGCCGGCATCTTCCCGCTACCTCCCTCATCAATAATATCAATTAATTCCTTCTCTTTTATTGTCTCCTTATCTCCATCTTCGTATAGTACTTTATACATTTGATTTGATCCAACCTCGATCACTCTTCCATGGTATATAATTTTCGTTTTCCTGTATCCGGATCTTCGAACACTTTTGATACTGTTGTATCAACATCATAGAGTGGATCAGCCATTGTTATTATTGACAAAAGGTGTATGTTTGGTTAGTAGAGATATTATATTATGGCACCCTTATATTATATACTACAAATAGCTACTTCATTTCCCCATCATTATCACTAAGAGACAAAAAAAGAGGCCTGTTGAACTTATGCGGTCACCAGCTCTGTGTCTTTGTGAGTTGTGAAGTGTTGTTGTTGAATTTGATCATAAGTATATGAGTACCTTGACAGTGACTGATCGGACATAAAAGGACAAAACATTTCTCCGTGTAAGAAGTGCGTGAGTCTATGTAGCAATCGCCAGAGAAGATAACAGGTTGCGGTAGAATGGATGGTTCTCAAGAGTTTACCATCTAGTGGCTGTCATTGGCATTGGCGGCTTAAGATATCCTATCGTCAGCAATAATATACCATATCGTAGCATATCGTCGTCATCAGTATCAGTATCAGACAATGATACCTATATTCGGCATCCGAGTGTTAGATGCCGAACCACAGTATCATCACCATTATCTCTCAAGTTATTATACCCTAACACAATTTTTATTTGTTGTGATTAACTTTATCATATACATACCAAATCTTTTGAAATGGAAGTACCCTGTTGGTTGGGTTTATATCATCATTGATCCTTATTTTGAAGAGAATGGTCGTCGTTTACTACGTATCAAAGTTGGTACATCATTTAGTGATGAAATATGTTATGTGAGGAAAAGAATGTTAGAACATAGACGAACTTTGGGTGGTAATCGCGGTGTACACTTTGCTTTCCGTACAGTATGGTCACATCTAACTGAGATTGTACTCAAAAACATGTTGTCAAACACGGACACAAATGGATTGACAAGAGTATCACCAAATGGAAGGGAACATTACAAAGGTTCAGTGAATGATGTTATCAATATTGCAAATGATATGTTTGGTGTACTAGATGCTTTGCGTCTTGGGGTAAATCACAACAACCTAGACTCCACTCCAGGCTTTGCTATTGTTAATGAGAGGATTAATACCGTATGGTATCATTGCCGTCATCTCATATGGTATAATCATGACAAACGCTACAAGACATACTTACCTCAAGGACTACTTCCCGATCAAATCCAGCATGTTCATGATCATGTTCACGTTTGGGTTGGTGGGGGTGGTGACCGTGAACGAACTACTTCTTTCACTCAACAAGCGGGTCATAGACCCCAAGATCTATTACAATCATTGAGGAATAGCCATGCCAATAATAACACTACACCTGATGTACGTGATAGCTTCACAGCTGCCGCCAGTGTTTGGTTGGGTCAACAAGATCTAGTTGATGTAGTAGCAAGACAAGTATACTCAACTGGTTTCATCAAACCCCAATATCGAAACAATACCAGTCCACTAATTGAGTCATACAATAATCGTCATGTTGTATGGGCTTGTCTAAAGTGGTTGTTTCTATTTGTAGTATTATATGCTACTTTTGTTTATCTGGGGGTAATTGAGTTTATGAAGATGATTATCCTTGTTCGTGGCATTACACAGGGTTTCTCAATGTGGTTCTCTCCTAGAGATTGATTATAAACAACAACAACAACAACAACAACAAACCACGTATGGTAGAGATATATTTGATTGATGTAAATTGTAAATTAATTCATTTTATACATATAAAGACAATACTAACGCGGACTTTCTTGATACATCCGTAAACATATAAAACAATGAACTTCGATAGATGTCAAAGATGATCAGGAAATAGGCACAGTTGAATACCAATACCAGACAGCTACCACAAAGTACCATCTTCCTCCAAGATACATTCAATGCATATCTTCGTATGAGATTCAAGCTGATAAAGAAGGCCAGCTTTTCCAATATTAACATAAGTTGCTGTTGAAATGTACTCAAATCCAACCAAACGTAATTGGCACCTGGTTTAGCGGCATTGTGTACTCCGAATGTAATGTGTGACAAAACCCCGTAAAGGATAATTTGATAACAGGCTCGTCGTTGTATCTGTACCCAAAACTTGGACATGAAATCTCCAGTTGGTGAGGCTTTGACCTTGTCTTCTTTTAAACATATGTACATTGGTATTGACGCCGCAATAACGAAGCAAATGCTTAATGCAAATGTTGGTATTGATAAGTCCCAAGTGAACATGGCCTTTGAACACTTTTGATGACACCAGTCAGTAGGGTAGCTCTCTATCAATGTTGAATCAACCCGAGTTAATACCTCATCATCAGTTGAACATTCTGTCTCTGAATCAGATTCGTATCCAGCGCAGTTCATCTCGAAATAAGAGAACAACATTGACTACTATTTGACCTAGTTTCATCATTGAATAACAAAACGTTTGTGTTTTGCCTCTCTTCTCAATCGGTTCTTTATGAGCAATCATTACCATAGCTCCATCTGCAGCCGTGTCAGCCCAAACATATCAAAGATTAGCTAAAGATAACATTATTACCAAATGCCGTGGCTTAACATCATTCCCCTCCTTGGCTAATAATACCAAAACTGATGCACAAAACATCCATCCAATAATCATATATGGTTTACGTTTATATCCAAAGATTGGGAAGCAATCTGATAGGAATCCAAAGAAGATCTTATAACTCCAAAATAACATTATTATAGCAGTAGATGCTGCCATTAACGAGGCTTGTGCTCCTCCTTTTACGACTAAGACTGGATATAGTAAGGAGATACTACCACCAATCATTAATCCAACACTGAAATAGGAAGCTGTGATACCAATGTAATCTTTCGAGAATGGATCGATTGGTTGGGAAGATTCTTTTGATGTGGTAATGTTGTATATATCTCCTTCTTCTTCTAGTTGTTGTTTATCAGTATCTGCATCGTCACCATCTTCTGCTGATTGTTTGATGGCAAGCTCGACATCTTTGGGTATTCTAACAGATGATCTTCTGCGGAGACTTTCTACTACTACCGTCGGGAGAGAAGTATCATTATTATCTGTTATTGAAGAAGTAGAAGTACTACTGCGTTCTGTTTCTACTGAGGAGGAAACGAGGTCTTGAGCAACAGCCTCGTAGGCTACTAATGGTACTAATCTAACCATGTTTTTATGAATATTGACGTGAGATGTATGAGTGTATATCGTTTATTAGTATTAATAGACGTGTGGTATGACGATTATGCAATCTGCAATGTGTGATGTGCGTGCTATCTTTACAGCAGATTAATGAATAGTATATAAATGAATTGTCGTCTACCCAGTATCTACAGTCGCTATCGATATATCCGAACTTCCGTAGGAAGGGAGAGCTATGGCCATAAAATACCTACAAAATTCACGGATACTTCATGGACACTTCACGACCGTTGCGGATACTTATTGATACTTTGATTCCTGGATACCCTCGCTAAAACGATACCACTATTCCATTAACATGGATGGACTCCCTTTTCCAACAAGCCCGTCGAAAGTATGAGAGAGTGTTTGAGCATAATGCAATTAGAATAGTTACTCCTATTGCACTTACTTACGCCCAAGTTGGTTGCAGATGGTCTCCTTCATACATACAGACGATATAAGAGTACATAATAATAGTACGCTGCTAAATTTCTTATGCATGATGGTCTATTGATATCAATCCCACAATCTAGATAAGATGGCATAATTAGGATTGGATTTGTGCAACTATCGGAAAAATCGGGAAATGCACATTGTATTATATTATTAGGAGGTGTAGGTTCACCTTCACTATCGCACCTAGTACA